>JACCDN010035921.1_pt1 | contig 39160 bp, 41 predicted proteins | sample 7441691 | NCBI WGS metagenome assembly JACCDN01 (sample SAMN15323439, study PRJNA562643) | freshwater metagenome | isolation source: river surface water | place: USA:Blue River Watershed | collected 2017-08-16 | reverse complement strand
TATTACGCCCGCGTTCAAGACAAGGCGCTGCCGGTCGCGGTAGATGTGATCGCAGACATGCTCACCTCGTCACTGATTGATCCGGTTGAATTCGAAAACGAACGCCCAGTTATTCTCGAAGAGCTGGCGATGAATGATGACGACCCACAAGATGTCGTTCACGAAATTTTTTCAGAGGCTGTTTTGGGCGATCATGCCCTAGGTCGCCCGATTGGCGGCACCAAAGAGACCATTTCTGCGGTCACTCGCGAAGCGGTTTGGCAGCACTACAAAGAGAACTATCGCCCACAGGATCTGGTTGTAGTTGCAGCCGGTGGCGTTGACCACAATCAACTAATTGAACTTGTTGAAACCGGCCTCACCACCGCTGGCTGGGATCTAAGCCTCTCGGCAGCTCCGGTTGAACGTCGACTGCTCAACCAGGCTGAAATTAATCGAGGCACCGCGTTGAAAGTAATTCACCGCCCGATTCAGCAAGCCAATGTTATTGTCGGAACTCAAGGCCTGATTGCCGACGACCCAAGGCGCTATGCCATGGGCGTTCTTAACACCGTTCTAGGTGGCGGCATGAGTTCGAGGCTATTTCAAGAAATTCGAGAGAAGCGCGGTTTGGCCTATTCGGTTTATTCGTTCAATCAGGGCTATTCAGACGGCGCATATTTTGGCCTGTATGCCGGATGCTCTCCGGCGAAAACTGCCGAAGTAACCCGACTGATGATCGCCGAATTTGAGAAGATTGCCGCTGATGGCATCACCGAAGCCGAGCTTGAACTGGCAAAGGGAAACATCAGCGGTTCTCTAGCCCTAAAGTTCGAGAGCAGTCAGTCGCGCATGAGCCGTTTGGCAAGCGCCGAAATTGTTCAGGGGCAGTTCATCGACCTTGACCAAACATTCGCTTCATTCGACGCGGTCACTAACGAACAGGTGATGGCTTTGGCTAAAGATCTGCTTTCTAAAGAGCGTTCGATTGTTGCCGTGGGTGATGTTAAGTCGAACCTATTCGACGAGTTCATCTAACCTAGACCTGTGACTATCAAAATTGCCGTAGTTGGCGCCACCGGAAGAATGGGCAAGCTTGCCCTCGATCTAATCGACGCTGCTCAGGATCTGACCCTGCACGCCGCGCTCGACTCAAAGTCTGAATTGACCGACGCAATTGGCGCGGACGTCATCTTTGAAGTGACCAAGCTCGAAGTCAGCGAAAGCGTTGTCAATTTTGCCATCACCCACGGTATGAAAATCGTGGTTGGCACCAGCGGTTGGTCATCAGCAAAGCTTGCAGTGCTCGAGCAAGACCTTAAGGGCACCGGTGCTGGCGTAGTGGTTATCCCTAATTTTTCAATTGGCTCAATGCTGGCCTCGTCATTTGCAGCTCAGGCGGCAAAGTTCTTCAATTCGATTGAAATCGTCGAGGCTCACCACGCTGGCAAAATCGATTCACCTTCCGGAACCGCGGTCCGCACCGCCGAGATGATTGCTGAAGCAAGAAAAGAACTAACTCAGCCTTTGATTCCAGGGGTTGGTCAACAGGCTCGTGGCGAGGTCGTGGCCGGCGTTCCAATTCACTCTCTGCGCCTAGCCGGAGTCTCGGCCAAGCAAGATGTCTTCTTCGGTGGCAACAGCGAGCTGCTTACTATCTCGCACGAAACCTCATCGGTTCAGGCTTACTCTTACGGCATTTTGCTCAGCTTGCGCACCGCCTTCAAGTCAACCGGCCTTTTGGTCGGATTGCAGTCGGTTGTTGACGCAAATCAAGATGTTTAAATTCGCCGCCGGCGCCAAGCTAGGCGCATTCGCCACCACCGGCCTAGTTCTGGTTTATGTTGCCATTTTGGGCCAGCACGGATTGCTTCTGGTCAGCTCGGGCGATCCACTTCAGATTGTTTTTGGGGCGCTAATCCTGGTGTTTCCGGTAATCGCAATTTTCTCTATCTATCGCGAATTCAAATTTGGAATCGCAGTCGAGAAGCTAGCGAAGTCACTTGAGACAAAAAACGAATGGCCGATGTTCAGCTTTGAGCTCAGACCAAGCGGGCGCCCAACCAAAGAGTCTGCTCGCCTCGAATTCGAGCGCGTTCGCAAACTGACCGAGGCAGACCCTGACAACTGGAAAAGCTGGTTTGCCTTAGGGCTCACCTACGACGCTGCCGGTGACCGCCCACGTGCGCGCGCCGCAATGCGCGAGGCGATCCGCCGATCTAGTGGCGAATAATTCCGATTCGCTGCAGTCCTAGATAAATCTGGCAGCCCAGGCAATAGGCAAAAACCGCGTTCAAAAATGCCGCCACAAACGCAGCTGCGGCAGCAATTGCAAGCCCGTATGGCACGCCAAATAGACCCAGGATTAATCCGGTTCCAGCCACAATCAACCCAACGGTCTGCGCAAAACGTGGTGGGCGCGGGTCTTCAAGTTCGGTTGGTGGCTGCAGACGCGGGCGCACAAACTTCTTGAACAGCCAGCCGTAAGGGTGCTTTGCGGTGCCATACAGCGCGCCAATGGCAAACAAGAAGGTGATTACACCGAGCAGGGCATAGGCAGACTTGAAGGTGAGTGGGTCAATTGCCAGGAACACCGTGATTAGCAGCAATACTGACGTGATTGAAGCCCCAAAACGAGGACCTCTCGGGTCAATGCCGGCCGGAGTCTTTTCAGTTGCTGTGCTGCTCATTTGATATCCAGTTTCTCTAGTTCTTGACTAATGACATTTGGTCTAGGGGTTCCACCGATTCGAGCTTTAACGATTCCGTTCGCATCCAAAATCAGCGTCGTTGGAGTCTGCAAGACGTTGAAGTGAGCGGCAAGATCCATGCGGTGAGTCACGTCAACATCGATGTGCAAAAGGTCTTTTTTCGCGCCTTCAAGCTGCCCAAAATAGCGAGCGGTCTGAGCGCATTGACTGCATACTTCACTTGAGAACTGAAGCAGGGTGGCTTTCTTGCCAAATTTGGTCACCGGTTGGCTGTTTTTGGTGGCTCCGAGGCGGGCAAGATCAACTTGTTTTCCTGATTTGATGCGCTTGGCTCGGCCAACGCTCGCTCTCCAATAAATACCAAGCAGCGTGCTCAGCACCAGCAGTGCGGCAATCAAAGCGAGCTTGGTTTCAAAGGCCATAACCACAAGGATAATTTGCTATCCGTGCCGGTGCGGTTCTCTTACGTTTTTTTACCTCGAAACTCGCTATCCGCCTTAATAAACGCGACTGCCTTCGCGCGCCATTAGGCTGTTCTGGTGTCTGAAATAATTTTTCGCAGCGACGTCACCGTCGAACTAGTTCGTGGCCACGCGGCCGACTCCGATGTGCTTTTTGCAGCCCGTGTTTCAACGCAGGGTGAGCAAACTCTTGAGAGCGCAGCCGCAAACACCGATGCCTCAGAAGACGAAAAGCGCAACAAGGGTCTAATCAACTACCTAATGCGCGATCGCCACGGCTCGCCATTTGAGCACAACTCACTAACTTTCTATGTGCAAGCGCCGATCTTCGTGTTCCGCGAATTCATGCGCCACCGCATTGCTAGCTACAACGAAGAATCAGGTCGATACAAAGAGCTAGCACCGGTTTTCTATGTTCCAGCTCCAGAGCGCAACCTAGTTCAGGTCGGCAAAACCGGTCACTACGAGTTCTTGCCAGGCACTGCCGAGCAGGTTGCTTTGGTTGAGCAAGAGTCACGCACCGCCAGCATTCACGCCTACGAGTCATACAAGCGCATGCTTGAGGCTGGCGTTGCTCGCGAGGTTGCGCGAATCGTGCTTCCGCTGAACACCTACTCGAGCATGTATGTCACCATGAATGCCCGCGCTCTGATGAACTTCTTGAGCTTGCGCACCAAGCGTGAGGGCACTCACTTCCCTTCATTCCCTCAGCGTGAAATCGAAATGTGCGCCGAGAAGATGGAGGCCGAGTGGGCCAAGCTAATGCCTTATACCTATGAGGCATTCAATGCGAATGGTCGCGTAGCGCCATAAGCAGCAAGCACTGAGAACGTCAGCGGGTGACGCCTTTTGGCTCACCCGCTAGTCTTTATCTATGCCACACAACGCAAAAGACATTTTTGGCCAGACTCTGGTTGCTCTGGTTACTCCGATGACCGATGACGGTGAAGTCGATTGGGCGTCAACCGAGAAGCTAATCGACTATGTGATCTCTAATGGTGCCGACGGTGTCGTTGTCACCGGAACCACTGGCGAGACCAGCACCCTGACCGACGCCGAGAAGCTCAAGTTGGTAGAGGTTGGCAAGTCAGTTGCTAGTGGCCGTGCCAAGATCATCACCGGCGGTGGCTCAAACGAGACCGCGCACGCAATGCAGCTATACAAGGCAAGCGAAAAGGCCGGCGCCGACGGCGTTATGGTGGTCACCCCTTACTACAACAAGCCAACTCAGGCTGGTGTGCTAACTCACTTCCGCTTGATCGCTGACGCAACCGACCTCCCAGTCATCCTCTATGACATCCCAGGTCGCGCCGGAATCGCTATTTCTCACGACACTTTCTTGCGTGCCGCCAAGCACCCAAACATCATCGCGGTCAAAGACGCCAAGGGTGACTTGGCTCAGGCTTCGCGCATCATGAACGAAACCGACCTGATTTATTTCTCAGGTGATGACGCAAACGTCTTGCCGCACGTATCAATCGGCGCAACCGGCATGATCAGCGTCACTGCAAACATTGCACCGGCCGCATACCGCGAAATGATGGATGCGACCAACCGCAACGATTTCCACCACGCACTAAAGGTGCACAACTCACTTGAGCCGCTTCAGCGTGCAGCCATGACTCACGTTCCAGGAACCGTGGCCGCAAAGTACATCCTTCACGGACTTGGAATTATCAGCAGCCCACGCGTGCGTTTGCCGCTGGTTGGCCCAGAGGATGCCGAAGCGGCCCGCATTGAAAGCGATATCGAGAAGGTCGGCAAAGTCACCGGCCTAAGCTTCGATAACTTCCGACCAGACCGCAACGCAGCTGCCGGTGGTGCACTGCCTAAGGTGGCCGGCACGACCAGATAGTCGTTAGCGCGACTAATAGTAAGGAACCCAATGGTTCAAACTTTGCCTAACCCGGCACCACTTCGCCCAGGCGTTTTGCGCATTGTTCCGCTCGGCGGAATCGGTGAAATCGGCCGCAACATGACCGTCTTCGAAATTGATGGCAAGCTGCTTATCGTCGACGTGGGTGTGTTGTTTCCTGAAGAGCACCAGCCTGGCGTCGATGTGATTTTGCCTGACTTTGGCTATATCGAAAACCGCCTGGCAGACGTAGTCGGTATCGTGCTCACTCATGGTCACGAAGACCACATCGGCGGTGTGCCATATCTTCTGCGCCTTCGCGAAGACATCCCGATTATTGGTTCAGCGCTGACCCTTGCATTCGTCGAGGCAAAGCTAAAAGAGCACCGCATCGAGCCTTACACCCTCACTGTGGGTGAGGGGCAGCGAGAGCAGTTGGCAGGCTTCAACCTAGAGTTCATCGCGGTAAACCACTCGATCCCAGACGCGCTCGCCGTGGTCATTCGCACCAAGGGCGGCAGCGTTCTTCATACCGGTGACTTCAAAATGGATCAGCTACCACTTGATGGCCGATTGACCGATCTTCGCTCATTTGCACGCGTTGGCGAAGAGGGCCTAGATCTGTTCTTGTGTGATTCGACCAACGCTGACGTGCCGGGCTTCACCCCGCTAGAAAAAGACATCGGGCCGGTTATCGAATCGGTGATGGCTAAGTCTCGTCGACGAGTTATCGTCGCTTCGTTCTCATCGCACGTGCACCGCGTGCAGCAGGTTATCGATGCCGCAGTGGCAAATAATCGCAAGGTTGCTCTTGTCGGTCGTTCAATGGTGCGCAACATGCAGATTGCCACCGAGCTCGGCTACCTAAAGGTGCCAGACGGCATCCTGATTGACAGCAAGCACGCCAATGACATCCCAGAAAACGAACTGGTATACATGTCAACTGGTTCACAAGGTGAGCCGATGGCAGCTCTCGCCCGAATGGCAAATCTCGAACACGAGATCGCCGTTGGCGAGGGCGACACCGTGATCTTGGCCAGCTCATTGATTCCGGGCAATGAGAACGCTGTATACCGCGTTATCGACAGTCTGACCAAGCTTGGTGCCAACGTCGTGCACAAGGGCAATGCCAAAGTTCACGTATCGGGTCACGCTGCCGCAGGCGAACTGCTCTACTGCTACAACATTTTGAAGCCAAAGAACGTCATGCCGGTTCATGGCGAATATCGCCACCTGATTGCTAACGGTCGCCTAGCTGAACAGACTGGCGTTCCTCACGAGCGTGTTCTGATCACCGAGGATGGCTGGGTAGTTGACCTCGAAAACGGCATCGCCGAAGTGGTCGGAGCGGTCGAGTGCGGCCTGCTTTATGTTGACGGCAAAACCGTCGGCAAAATCACCGAAGACGACCTCAAAGATCGCCGAGTTTTGGCCCAAGAGGGCTTTATCTCGATCTTCTGCGTGGTTGACGCGAATGGTCGCGTAATTGTCGGTCCTGAAATTCGAGCCCGTGCATTTGCCGAAGAGGACCACGTATTCGATGATGTGCGCCCAATGATCGAAAGCGCGCTCGCCGAAGCTGCCGGAGAGGGCGTTCGCGATACTCACGCACTTCAGCAGGTCATTCGCCGCACTATCGGAACCTGGGTCAACAGACGGCACCGTCGTCGCCCAATGATTATCCCGGTTGTTGTAAGGCACGATTAGTCGACCCGAGTCACTGCTTTATCGGGGTGCCTACAGGGCTTTAGGCCTGCTCGCTGTTAGTTTTGAGACATGTCAGCGCGCCGCCCAACCTCACCGAGACCCGCTCCAAAGCGAGGCAATTCGGCGAGCCCTGCGCGCAAGCCAAAACCTGCACCGCGCTCAGCTAAGCCTGCGGCTACGGCGTCAATTCGACCAGCCAAGCCAGGCAGTCAAACTACGCGTCAAGATTTTCAGAACCCAGGAGGTTTTTGGGGTGCCCTGGCGAGCGTCTACATGTTTTTTGCTAACGCAACCGGCCAGGCTGCCAGAGCGCTAAGCCCAGACAAAATCTCTCGAGAAGAGCGTCGCGACGGCCTGCCATTTTTGCTGTTTTTACTGTCAATTGCCGGTGCGATTTTCACCTGGTTCTTGGTCAACGAAAAGTGGGCGCAAAATCTAAACGCCTTCACTTTTGGGTTGCTTTTCGGCAAGGTTGCCTTCGCGTTGCCGCTGGTCCTGTTCGTATTTTCGATTTACCTAATGCGACACCCGTCAAGCATCAAAGACAACGGGCGTATCGGAATCGGACTCTTCTTGTTCGTGGTTTCAATCTCAGGCCTGTTCCACATTTTCGGTACTCAGCCATCACCTTCTTCAGGTGCAGTTGAGCTGGCTGCCAGTGGTGGCTTGTTTGGCTGGCTAGTCTCGGTGCCTTTCTTGAGCACCATCACCATTTGGGGTGCCACGCCGATCGTGATTGCTTTTGCATTCGGCTCGCTGTTGATCATGTCGAAAACCCCACCGAACCAGATCGGTCAGCGCCTACGCGACCTGCCTGGTTATCTCTTTGGCGAATCATCTGAGCCTGCATTTACCGAAGAATTCGAAGAAGACGAAGTTGCCGACGCTTTTGATGGCACACGTGTTCCTTGGTGGCGCAAAGCTAAAAACTCGGATGAGCCAGCTTTCGACAACGCCTTAGTCGAAGCCAACACTCCGCCGCTTGAAGGCGATGGCGATGATTTTGACGCACTATTTGCAACCAGCTCACTTGACCAGGCACCGCTTGATTCAGCAGAGACTGCTCCGGTAAACATCCCGGTTGCTGCGCCTGTCGAGGCTTCAGCAGTTGCAGCTGCACCTGCGGCAGTACAGGCATCATCAGGCGCCCAAACCGAGCCTGACCAGGTTCGTCCGGCAAAGCCTTACGTGATGCCATCTTTGTCGCTTTTGGCACCGGGCACTCCGCCAAAAGCCAAGTCGGCCGCCAATGAGCAAATCGTTGCCGCAATCACCAGTGTTTTCAAAGAGTTCAGCGTCGATGCCGCAGTTGTTGGTTTCTCTCGTGGCCCAACAGTCACGCGCTATGAAGTTGAGTTGGCTCCCGGCGTCAAGGTCGAAGCCGTAACCCGCCTTTCAAGCAACATCTCTTATGCGGTTGCCAGCAACGAGGTTCGAATTCTTGCGCCTATTCCTGGCAAGTCTCTCATCGGTATCGAAATTCCTAACACCGACCGCGAGACCGTATCTTTGGGCGATGTGCTGCGTTCTGAATTGGCCGCCAAGAGCCTGCACCCGCTAACCATCGGAATTGGAAAAGACGTCGAAGGCGGTTTCGTAATTGCGAACCTGGCCAAGATGCCGCACCTTTTGGTTGCTGGTGCCACCGGTGCCGGAAAATCCAGCTTCGTAAACTCGATGATCACCTCGATTTTGATGCGCGCCAAGCCGGCCGAGGTTCGCATGGTGCTGATCGACCCTAAGCGCGTTGAGCTAGCTGCCTATCAGGGTGTTCCGCACCTAATCACCCCAATCATTACCAATGCCAAGAAGGCCGCCGAAGCCCTGCAGTGGGTCGTCAAAGAAATGGACATGCGCTACGACGACCTGGCCTCGTTCGGTTTCAAGCACATCGATGACTTCAACCGCGCAATTGTTGCCGGCGAGGTAAAAGTGCCCGAGGGTAGCCAGCGCAAACTGCAGCCTTACCCATACTTGCTAGTGGTCGTAGATGAGCTCGCCGACCTAATGATCGTTGCCCCACGCGATGTCGAAGACTCAATCGTCCGCATTACTCAGTTGGCGCGTGCTTCCGGAATCCACCTCGTGCTTGCCACTCAGCGACCATCGGTTGACGTGGTCACCGGCTTGATCAAGGCAAACGTTCCTAGTCGCCTTGCTTTCTCGGTCACCTCTGTTACTGACTCTCGCGTTATTCTCGACCAACCGGGCGCCGAAAAGCTTATCGGGCAAGGTGACGCACTATTTTCTCCGATGGGCACTAACAAGCCGATCCGCGTTCAGGGTGCCTGGCTTGCCGAGAGTGAACTCCACAAAATCGTCGAGCATGTCAAAGCTCAAATGCAGCCTGAATATCGACAAGATGTCGACGAGCCAGTGGTATCAAAGGTCGTTGATGCTGACATCGGCGACGACCTAGAGGTTCTGCTGCAGGCGGCCGAGTTGATCATCAACTCTCAGTTTGGTTCGACCTCGATGCTGCAGCGCAAGTTGCGCGTGGGCTTTGCCAAGGCGGGGCGTCTAATGGATCTTTTGGAATCGCGCAACATTGTTGGCCCAAGTGAGGGCTCAAAGGCCCGCGATGTAATGGTCAAACCAGAGGACTTGCCGATGGTATTGGCTCAGCTGCGCGGAGAACCAGGTGCAACTGCCACACCTTCGGTCCAGGCAGCAGCCTCAACAATTGATGAAGAACCTGGGCTAGATACAAATCTTGCCGCTGGCAGTTTCGAAGACTTTATTCCTAGAGAAAATCGCGACCACTCAATCATTCGTGGCGACGAAGAAGATGGCGACGAAGACGCCTGGTCACTAACGGGGCGCAACTAATGAGCACTGCCTCTAGCAACCCCTGGAACTTGCCTAACGCAATTACGACCGCCCGCATTTTGCTGGTGCCTTATTTCATATGGCTCCTGTTTCAACCACTCGGTGACTTTGAACTCATGCGTTGGTTTGCAACATTCATCTTTGTATTGGGCATTTCTACCGACGGCATTGACGGTGCTATCGCCCGCAAAAAAGGGCTTATCACTAACCTCGGCAAGATACTTGACCCAATCGCCGATAAGGCGCTAATCGGTGGCGCACTTGTCGCGCTCTCGTTTCTTAACGAGGTGCCGATATGGGCCACTGTTGCCATATTGATTCGTGAACTCGGAATCACCGCCTATCGTTTCATCGTGATTCGAAAGCGTGTGGTTGCTGCATCGGGTGGCGGAAAACTCAAGACCGTTTCACAAAGTATTGTTGTCGGCTTGATCATGTCACCGATTGCCGGATTGCTGCCGGGTTGGTTTGGCATGGTCGAGCTCGCCCTATTGTCGTTCGTCGTGGTTTTGACTGTTTATACCGGTCTGCAATATATGGTTGCCGCTTGGCGCGGACGCAATAATGAATGATGAACTTGCCGGTCAAATCATCGATCGGCTTAGGTCTCAGGGCTTATTTTTAGCAGTTGCCGAGTCACTAACCGGTGGTGATTTAAGTTCTCGATTCGTGTCTATTCCAGGAGCCTCGGATGTGTTTCTCGGGGGAGTAGTTGCCTATCAAACCGAGCTTAAAAACAAGTGGCTGGGTGTTGACTCTGAATTGCTAGAAAGGCGTGGCGCGGTCGACCCGGATGTCGCCAAGCAGATGGCTGCCGGGGTAGCAAAAAAAACCGCAGATGCGCTTGGTATAGACCGCGAGCGAATCTACGCATTAGCCACAACCGGAGTGGCCGGGCCCACTGAACAGGATGGTCAACCGGTTGGAAAAGTATTTGTCGCAATCGTTCGAGGTGACCTATCTACAGTTGTTGAGCTGGATCACACAGGAAATCGCACCGAGATTAGGGCCCAGGCCGCACTTGCCGCACTTGCCGCATTGTGGGAACAAATCGCCCAATAGTTATGTTCGAATGTTGCGAAGACCAGCCAAAACGAGCCATCAGAAAATTCTTAGCATTTATTCAGCTGACTCGATTTAGGTTTGTCACAGCTAGCCGGTAAGTTACCTGTATCGGCAATGACGAAAGGAGTGTCACATGGTTTTGGTCCGACAAGAACTTGGCGATGTACTACGCGACTTCCGTCAGCAGCGTGGCCGCACACTTCGTCAGGTTGCCAGCCGCGCTAGCGTGGCGCTTGGCTACCTAAGCGAAGTAGAACGAGGCCAAAAAGAGGCATCGTCAGAGATCCTCGCCTCGGTTGCCGACGCACTCGATGTTCCGGTCTCGCTAATTCTTCGCGAGGTTAGCTACCGCCTAGAAATGCTTGAGCTAAGCGCTGAGCCGACACACACCGACATCCGCGAAGACGTCATGTATGTGCCAGACACTGTGCCAGACGAGTTCATGGCTACTTTCAAAAACTCACTTGAATCAGTTGGTCGCTAGTTAGCCTCAGTCGCTGATTCGCTCAACCCAACCGGCTCACCATGAGATTAAGCAAATTTCGGCAGCTTATGAATGATGAGTTCGGCCCGGCTTACGCGGCTGTTGTGCAAACCGACCTCGTGCTTTCAGAATTCAATGACCGCACGGCAGCCCAGCTCATTGCAGCCGGAGAAGACCTGCGAGCTGTCTGGTTTGCAATCTGCCGAGCGAATAATGTGCCGCAGGCTCGCTGGAATGGCATCGACAAGCCAAAGCGCACTGAACAAAACCACGAATAAAAGACACGCCGATAAATCTAACTATCGAAATCTTGTTCGAATAGTGCTAACCTCAAGCTAACTGAAATTCAGGGGCAGTTTTCCACAGTTTCAGCCAGCCAACGACTGAATGTCAGAGGTGAAACCTAGAGTCAAAACATACAGAAAATGACTCGGCTCAGGCCAGAAGAAGAGGATCAAAATGCCATCACCGTCAGATCGCGAGAAAGCGCTTGACACCGCTCTAGCTCAGATTGACCGCCAGTTCGGCAAAGGCTCAGTAATGCGCCTTGGTTCAGATGATCGTGCCCCAGTGGAGGTCATCCCTACCGGCTCTATCGCTCTTGATGTGGCGTTGGGCACGGGTGGTCTGCCAAAGGGTCGAATCATTGAGGTCTACGGCCCAGAATCTTCAGGAAAGACCACGATTGCTCTTCACGCAATCGCAAACGCACAGCGCAACGGCGGAATTGCCGCCTTTATCGACGCTGAGCACGCCCTTGACCCAGAATATGCAAAAGCCCTTGGTGTCGACATTGACGCCCTGCTGGTTAGCCAGCCAGACACCGGTGAGCAGGCACTAGAGATCGCCGACATGTTGATTCGCTCAGGCTCAATCGACATCATCGTTATCGACTCGGTTGCTGCACTGGTGCCGCGCGCTGAAATTGAAGGCGAAATGGGCGACTCGCACGTTGGATTGCAGGCTCGCCTTATGTCTCAGGCGCTTCGCAAGCTGACCGGTGCGCTGAACTCAACCGGAACCACCATGATTTTCATCAACCAGCTTCGCGAAAAAATCGGCGTCTTCTTCGGCAGCCCTGAGACCACTGCCGGTGGAAAGGCTTTGAAGTTCTACGCTTCGGTTCGCCTAGACATCCGCCGCATTGAGACCCTAAAAGATGGTCAAGACGCAGTCGGAAACCGCACTCGCGTCAAGGTTGTTAAGAACAAGATGGCTGCGCCATTCAAGCAGGCTGAATTCGACATCATTTATGGTGTCGGAATCTCTCGCGAGGGCAGCTTGATTGACTTTGGCGTCGAGAAAGAAATCGTTAAGAAGTCAGGTGCCTGGTATACCTACGAAGGCGAGCAGCTAGGTCAAGGCAAAGAGAATGCCAGAAACTTCTTGCTCGAAAACCCAAAGATTGCCGACGAGATCGAAAAGAAAATCAAGGCAAAGCTGGGCATTGGCGTTCCACGTGCGGTAGCCGACCTTCCGGTCGAAGAAGAGCCGGCTGCCAAGGCCGCTAGCGCTAGCTAATGAGCTTCAGCCCAAAGGGGTCTTCAGGTCGAAAGCGACAGGAGGGCCCCTTTGACTTAGAAGGTATACCCGAGAAGAAAGAACTCTCCCCAGAAAAGCAAGAGCAGCGCGCTCGAAACGTTTTACTTCACCAGTTAGCGCGCAGTTCAAAATCCACCCAACAACTGCGGTTGATCCTCGAAAAACGCGAAATCGAATCATCAATCGCCGAAGAGGTCCTAACTCGATTCACTGAGGTTGGGCTAATCGATGACCGTGAGTTCGCTCGTACGCTGGTCAGCAGCCGCCGCAAAATTGCAGGAAAGTCCGCATCAGTCATTCGTCGAGAACTGAGCCAAAAGGGTATTTCGATCGAATTAGCCGACGAGGTGCTTGCTGACATCACGCAAGAAGACGAGTCGGCACTTGCATCATCGCTAGCGCTTCGCCGCATCGCTCAGTTGCAGCGATTCGAACCTGAAGTTCGTCGGCGTCGCCTCATGGGTTATTTGCTCAGAAAAGGCTTTAGTTCTTCAGTGGTCAGTCAGGCTGTTCGGCAAGCCGAAGCCTCGTTGTAAAATCGAAGTCTTATGACCGCAACCCAAACCCGCACCTATGAAGTCCGCACATACGGGTGTCAGATGAACGTTCACGATTCTGAACGTCTCTCTGGGCTAATGGAGGATGCTGGTTATCTAAAGGCAGAATCAGGAACCGCCGACGTGGTTGTTTTCAATACCTGCGCTGTCCGAGAGAACGCCGACAACAAGCTTTACGGCAACCTTGGAGTTCTTTACCCGCGCAAACAAGAAAATCCTGATTTTCAGATTGCTGTTGGTGGTTGCCTGGCTCAAAAAGACCGCCAAACCATCGTGGATCGCGCTCCCTGGGTTGACGTTGTTTTCGGCACTCACAACATCGGCTCATTGCCTGCGTTGTTAGAGCGCGCCCGCCACAACCACGAGGCACAAATCGAGATTGTTGAATCTCTAGAGACATTCCCGTCGAATCTTCCAACTAAGCGCGACTCAACCTACTCTGCTTGGGTCTCTATCTCGGTTGGCTGCAATAACACCTGCACTTTTTGCATCGTGCCAAGCCTACGCGGCAAAGAGCGTGATCGACGCCCGGGCGAGATTCTGGCCGAAATCGAAGCACTAGCCGCTGAGGGTGTCATCGAAGTCACCCTTCTTGGTCAAAACGTAAACACCTATGGCGTTGAATTTGGTGACAAGGGTGCGTTTGCAAAGCTCTTGCGAGCAGCTGGCCAGATCCCGGGCATTGAACGCATCCGATTCACCAGCCCGCACCCTGCTGCCTTCACCGATGATGTGATTGAGGCAATGGCCGAGACGCCAACAGTCATGCCTCAGTTGCACATGCCGCTGCAATCGGGCAGCGATCGAATCTTGAAAGAAATGCGTCGCTCGTATCGCATGCAGAAGTACCTGGGCATTCTCGACCGCGTTCGAGAAGCCATGCCTAATGCTGCAATCAGCACTGACATCATCGTTGGGTTCCCTGGTGAAACCGAAGAAGACTTTCAGGCCACAATGCAGGCCGTTCGCGACGCCAAATTCGCCGTGGCTTACACTTTCCAATACTCAAAGCGACCAGGCACACCGGCTGCCGACTTGCCAGACCAACTTCCTAAAGAGGTTGTCCAAGATCGCTACGAGCGCCTAATTGAACTGGTCAACGACGTAGCCTGGAAAGAAAACCAGAAGCAGATTGGCCTAACTGTTGAAGCTTTGGTGATGAACGAGGGTCGCAAAGACAGCGCTACAAATCGCATGTCTGGGCGCACTCAAGAAAACCGCTTGGTTCACTTCGAGATTCCGGCCGGGGCCCAAATTCCGCGCCCAGGCGACTTGGTCACGGTTAAAGTCACAGATGCTGCTCCGTATCACCTTCTTGCCGACCAAGATAACGACGCAGTGTATTCAGTTCGTCGCACCATCGCCGGCGATGCCTGGGATCGCGCCGAGGCCGAAAGCTGTGCGGTTCCGGCTGCGGGCTCATCGACCGGAAAAGCCTCACTGGGCATACCGTTGATTAGAAAGCCACAGTAGGCACTTTGAGCGAAACCATGCGCCTAGTTGCCGTGGTCGGCCCCACCGGAACGGGCAAGTCAGACTTGGCCCTCAACATCGCCGAAGCAATCATTTCGCGCGGTGGCAAAGCAGAAATAATCAATTGCGACTCGATGCAGTTCTATCGAGGCATGGATATCGGCACAGCAAAATTGCCGGTTGAAGACCGTCGCGGAATTTCCCACCACATGCTCGATATTCTCGATATCACAGCAGAATCGACCGCTGCTGAATATCAGGCAATAGCCCGGCCACTTGTTGAAAAGCTGCAAGCACAGGGCAAGACTCCAATTGTCGTCGGCGGATCGATGCTTTACGTCGCAGCTCTGCTCAATACCTTTGAGTTTCCTGCTCGCGACGAAAAATTGCGCCAGCAGCTCGAGCTTGAACTCTCTGAGCATGGGCCACACGCGCTGCATCGTCGGCTTGCCGAACTCGATCCCGGTGCTGCGAGCCGCATCATCCCTGAAAATGGGCGTCGAACGGTTCGTGCTCTCGAGGTGGTTCTAATTACCGGTCAACCGTTCGCCGCCGCCCTGCCAGAAAAGACAGAGAGCTGGCAGCCTGTGCTTGAAATCGGCCTGAACAGCGAACGTTCCCACCTCGTAAACCGCCTGCAACAGAGAGTGCAAAAGATGTGGCAGCTTGGATTGGTTTCTGAGACCGAGAGTCTGATTCCACTCGGGATCAGGACGGGCAAAACCTCAAGCCAGGCAATTGGCTATGCCCAGGCTTTGGGGCAACTCGATGGTCGCCTGACTGAGGCCGAAGCCATCGAGGAAACCGCGCGACTCACCTCTCGATATGCAAGGCGCCAAATGTCGTGGTTCAAGCGCGATGAGCGTATTAATTGGCTCGATTACCAAGATCCTGAGTCAACATCCAAAGCCCTTGATCTGGTTTATCGAAACCTCGAACTCTAACTCAGCCTTTAAGCTTTAGGCATGGCAAACCATCTGCAGTTCACCAAGGGTCACGGCACGGGCAATGACTTCGTGCTTTATCTTGACCCGGATGGCGCTCTGGCGCTAACCCCGGGCCAGATTGCCAAGATTTGCGATCGCCACTTCGGCATTGGTGCCGATGGTGTAATCAGGGTTATCAAGAGCCAATCACTTCCAGAAGGCGCAGCTATTCTCGAGGCCGAACCTGAAGCTGAATGGTTCATGGATTATTACAACGCTGACGGCAGCACCGCAGAAATGTGCGGAAACGGCACCCGAGTATTTGCTCGCTACCTAACCGAAAAGGGTTTAGTTGAACTTGGTGACGGTGAGACTCTTTCAATCGGCACTCGCGCCGGAGTCAAAGACATTCAACGCAACCTTGCCGGCTTTGCGGTTGACATGGGTCGCTGGCAACTTGCTTCAGACGCATTGGTGAGCGCCGCAAATTTAAGTGTTGCCCGACCAGGCCTGGGCATCAATGTTGGCAACCCGCACGTGGTTGTTGCGTTGGCCGAGCCAGCCGAACTCGAGCAGCTTGATTTGAACCAGGCACCAACCCTAGATCCGGCCCCGAGCCATGGCGCCAACATTGAATTCGTTGTGCCTGCCGAGCCGATGATTAAAGACGGCACTGGCCACATCAGCATGCGAGTTTTTGAGCGCGGCGTAGGTGAGACCCTTTCCTGCGGAACCGGCATTGTTGCCGCTGCGCTTGCGACTCGTCATTGGGCTGGCGCCAGCGCGCCAAACCAATGGTCAGTAGCTGTTCCGGGCGGCACGCTCGGGGTTCGCATGTTTGCCACCGAAGAGGGCGAGCACGTTGGTCTAAGCGGTGCGGCTGTGCTGGTTTACGACGGCGAATTAGACCTAGGCGCCCTATAGCTTTTTCTTTACGCTCAAGACCCTGAAGCCCTTCGAGCTATCGATTCTTGATATGCCAAATGCTTCGCCAAGCTCATTCTCGAGCCAACGCTGCAGCGAATCGGCGCCAAGGTTCTTTTGAACAACTAGAAGGCTTTCGCCACCTATGGTCAGTCTCGGCAGCCAAGTCTGCAAAATTTCATGCAAAACTGCCTTCCCCACGCGAATAGGCGGGTTAGACCAAATGCCCGTGAACTCGAGATCGCCAGGAACATCTTCTGGTTTAGCAGTTTTGATGTTGGTCAGCCCAAGGCGCTTTGCGTTCATGGCGGTTAGATCTAGTGAGCGTTGGTTCACATCGACTGCCCATACGGTTGACTTTGGCGAAGCTAAAGCTAGCGACAGAGCAATCGGCCCCCAGCCACAGCCAATGTCTAAAAGATTGCCGCCGGGCGGAACCTCATCCAGCTGCGCAAGCAAAACAGCGGTTCCACTATCAACGTGGTCGGGGCTAAAAACGCCACCCGCCGTGGTCACCGCAAAAGAACGCCCAGCTAGCTCTACTTGAATTTCTCGGGGCTTGAATTCGGTGTCTGGGTCTGAAGAAAAATAGTGCTCTTGAGACATAGCCACACACTAACAGATTCGCGAATAGGGTTATAGGCATGTCAAAACAGCCCAATAGCGATGATTTCGAGGCCGATTCCTCGACTAAATCGAGGGGTGATCAGGTGATCGATCGCATTCTGCGCCGAGGCGAAAAAGCTGCCGCACTTGGTGCTGACGAAACCCACGGCCACAGCTTGAGTGACGGTGATCAGTTCGATCGAGAAGACCGTTCGGCACTAAAGCGCGTTGCCGGACTTTCCACCGAGCTTCAAGACATCTCTGATGTCGAGTATCGACAGCTGCGTCTTGAAAAGGTGATTTTGATCGGGCTCTGGGGTGAAAACTCACTGGAGGATGCCGAGAATTCGCTGCGCGAGTTGGCGGCACTGGCCGAAACGGCCGGAGCCACCGTTCTAGATGGCTTGCTACAGCGACGAGCACACCCAGATCCGGCAACCTATCTCGGCAAAGGCAAGGCGCAAGAGCTGAAGAACCTAGTTGCGGCTGCCGGTGCTGACACTGTAATAGCCGACACAGAGCTTGCGCCGTCACAGCGTCGAGCTCTCGAAGACGTAGTAAACGCGAAAGTAATCGATCGCACGGCAGTCATCCTTGATATTTTTGCCCAGCACGCTAAGAGCCGAGAGGGCAAGGCACAGGTAGAGCTCGCGCAACTCGAATACCTATTGCCGCGACTTCGAGGCTGGGGAGAGTCAATGTCACGCCAAGCCGGTGGTCAAGCAGCCGGCGGTGTCGGAATGGGTTCTCGTGGCCCCGGCGAGACCAAGATCGAGCTAGACAGACGCAGAATTAATACCCGGATGGCCAAGCTGCGCAAGCAGATTCAGGCGATGAAACCGGCACGCGAGACAAAGCGAGCCAATCGCAAGAAGAACCAAGTTCCGGCAGTTGCAATTGCCGGATATACGAACGCTGGCAAATCTTCGCTGCTCAACAAGATGACTCAGGCTGGCGTGCTGGTCGAGAATGCACTCTTTGCCACACTTGATCCGACCGTTAGAAAAACTGCCACTCCAGATGGTCGCGCCTATACCTTGGCTGACACCGTTGGGTTTGTAAAGAATTTGCCGCACCAGCTCGTTGAGGCGTTCAGGTCGACACTCGAAGAAATTGCCGATAGTGACTTAGTGGTTCACGTGGTCGATGCATCGCACCCCGACCCGGCTGGGCAAATCGCAACCGTCAGAAACGTAATCGGTGAAGTAGGTGCCAGAAATATCACCGAGCTGATTGTCTTCAACAAAATCGATTTGGCTGATGACACTCATCGAATGGCGCTTAGGGGAATGGAACCTGGCTCAATCGGCGTATCGGCCAGAACTGGCGAGGGGATAGATGAGCTTCTTGCTCGAATCGCGAGCCTTTTGCCTGAACCAGATATCGAGGTTGCCGCTGTAATTCCTTATAGCCGCGGAGATTTAGTATCGCGCCTACATCTAAATGGGCGGATTATGGTTCTGGATTATCGCGAGGCGGGAACTTTTGTTCGAGCTATGGTCAACCCTGAATTAGCCGCTGAACTTGCGCCTTTTCAGGTGATTGTTTAGTCGCTTAGACCGAACGCAGAACTGCAACTACCTTGCCGAGGATGACCGCATGGTCGCCAAGGATCGGCTCAAAGCTTGAGTTTCGAGGCAGCAACCAAGTGTGCCCATCTCGCTGCTTGAATGTCTTGACGGTGGCTTCTTCTTCTAGCATCGCAGCAACAATGTCACCGTTCTCGGCGGTTTGCTGCTGTCGCACGACAACCCAGTCGCCATCGCAAATTGCGGCGTCAATCATAGACTCGCCCACAACTTTGAGCAGAAACAAATCTCCCTTGCCAACTAGCTGACGAGGAAGCGGGAAGATCTCTTCTACGTTTTGTTCGGCAGTGATTGGGCCACCGGCTGCAATTCGACCTACAAGCGGCACCATGGCGGCATCGCCAATCGGAGTTGAGTTTTCGCGAACTGTTGAGTCTTGGCCTTGCCAACCATCTGGTTCGATCAGGACTTCGATGGCGCGTGAAAGATTTGCGTCACGACTGATGTAGCCCGCAAGTTCAAGCTGATTGAGCTGGTGACTCACACTGGCAGAAGACTTTAGGCCAACCTCATCGCCGATTTCGCGCATGCTGGGGGTGTATCCGCGGTCAAGTTTGGCACGCATGATTACCTGCAGGATGCGCTCCTGCATCGCGCTGAGGCTAGAAGCCCGTCGGGTTTGGCGTTTTTCTTCCATAGTCGAAACCTTATTCGCATATTTTCGAATAATCAAACACATTTTCGAAAAATATTTGCAAAAACTCTTGACACGATGTCGGAGGGTGCGAATAGTGTTAATTACATAGAACAAATGTTCGAAACAAAAGTACGAACAAAGCGTCTATCACCGAAAGGAATTCGATTCAAATGACACACTTCCAGTCAGCACAGATTGCCAATTCAGGCGCTCGTCAGGTTGGCAACATGAATCGCCCGACTTTGCGCCAGGCGACAGCGGTTGCACCAAACTTTGCACGTCGTCGTTTTGTGGTGGTTGCCACCGCTATTACTGTCGCCACTGTCACGGCACTTTCGGCACTGACCGGTCAATCGGCTACCGCTACATCGCAATCAAGCAAGGCCGAGTTCACCTATGTCACGGTTCTTGCTGGCCAAAGCCTTTGGCAGATCGCAGCCAAGGTTGCTCCAGATCAAGACCCTCGTGATTTCATCGCTTCAGTGGTCAGCCTTAATGGCCTAACTACAGCAGACGTAACTCCAGGTCAGCGCATCGCACTTCCTTAGGGTCTTTGTTCAGCCAGTAACCTTGACCTATGGCTGAACTAGAGAACCTACCGATTCGTGACGACCTCAAGGGGCAAAAGCCCTACGGTGCGCCACAGTTGCAAGTTCCTGTCTCACTAAACGTCAACGAGAACACGCACCGCATCCCAGAAGATGTCGCAGTAGACATTATTGGCCGCCTAGCTGCCGCTGTTCTAGACATTAACCGATATCCCGATCGCGAGTTCATTGAGCTTCGCAAAGCCCTGGCGAACTATCTTGACTTTGATCTAGCCCCAGAAAACATTTGGGCGGCAAACGGTTCCAATGAGGTGCTTCAGCAAATTTTCCAGGCTTTTGGCGGTCCGGGCCGTTCAGCAATGGGTTTCAGTCCCACCTACTCGATGTATTCACTTCTAGCCCAAGGCACCGGCACCAAATTCCTCGATGGTCACCGCGACGAGCGATTTGAACTCAGCCCCGAGGCTATTTCCGAGCAAATCAAGGCAGCTAAGCCAAATATCGTTTTGCTCTGCTCGCCAAACAATCCAACCGGAACACCACTGGGTCTCGACTGCATTGTGGCCGCCTACGATGCGCTTAGCGAAACCACCGGAGGAGTACTGGTCGTCGACGAGGCCTACGCAGAATTTGCTGGCGAAACCGCCATCAGTGCGATCTCACTACTTCCGGGCCGAGAGCGACTAATGATCAGCCGCACCATGTCAAAGGCGTTCGCATTCGCTGGTGCACGCGTCGGCTATTTGGCGGCTGATCCAGCCGTGGTCGATGCGCTGAGATTGGTGCGTTTGCCTTATCACCTAAGTGCATTTACTCAGGCGGCTGCCGAGGCCGCGCTTAGCCACTCGGTCAGAATGCTGGCTACTGTTTCAGATATTCGCGCCCAGCGTGATCGCATTGTTTACGAGCTGCGCGAGATGGGTCTTGACCCTTTCCGTTCTGATGCAAACTTTGTTTTGTTTGGCGGCCTCGATGATTCGGCAGCCGTGTTCGAAGCCCTTCTTGCTAAAGGCGTCCTGATTCGCAATGTCGGAATTCCAGGCACTTTGCGCGTCACCGCAGGCACCGAAGCCGAGACCACCATGTTCCTTGAAGCTCTCCGCGAGACGCTTGGTCGTTAGAATTAGAGCTTGCGCAACGCGAAAGGCAAATAAATGAGTCGTGTAGCAACTCTTCAACGTCGCACTTCAGAGTCGTCAATTGAGCTCTCAATTAACCTCGATGGCACTGGCCGCGCCGACGTTTCTACTTCGGTGCCGTTTTTCGATCACCTGCTTAACGCTTTTGCCAAGCACTCGTTGGTCGACCTCATCGTTCGCGCCACTGGTGACACTCACATCGATGTTCACCACACTGTCGAAGACACCGCAATCGTTCTTGGTCAAGCGATCAAGCAGGCGCTCGCTGACAAGGCCCGAATTGGCCGTTATGGCGATGCCACTGTTCCACTTGACGATGCACTTGCGCGTGCAGTGGTTGACGTATCTGGTCGCCCATATTTGGTTCACGATGGCGAGCCAGCTGGTTTTGAATTTCACCTAATTGGCGGTCACTTCACCGGATCAATGATTCGTCACGTGTTCGAGGCGATTGCATATAACGCCGGAATTACTGTGCACGTCAATGTGTTGGCCGGGCGTGACCCTCACCACATCGCCGAGGCTGAGTTCAAGGCTTTTGCTCGCGCATTCCGCAAGGCTGTCGAGTTTGACGCACGAGTCGAAGGAATCCCTTCTACAAAGGGTGCTTTGTGACCCAACCAAAAGTAGTTGTCCTCGACTACGGCAGCGGTAACGTTCACTCGGTTTGCAAAGCACTTGTGCTCGCTGGTGCCGATGTTGAGCTGACCTCAGATAGAAGTGCTGCACTCGCTGCAGATGGTCTTTTGGTGCCCGGCGTCGGCGCTTTCACTGCCGTGATGAATCAGCTGAATGCTGTAAACGGTGCCGAACTAATTGACAAGCGCCTGGTTGCCGGCAAATCCGTGCTGGGAATCTGCGTCGGCCTGCAGGTCATGTTCGAAACCGGGGTTGAGCACGGTCTCGAAACAGCGGGTCTGGGACAGTGGCCGGGCCGCGTCGAGCTGCTCGATTCACCTAAGCTTCCGCACATCGGATGGAACACCGTCAATACCGCTCGAAATTCTCGACTCTTTGCCGGAATTGAAGACGAGCGTTTCTATTTTGTGCACTCATACGGTGTTGGAAAGTGGAGCCTAGTCGCTGATGGCCCATTGAACCCGCCGCTAGTTTCTTGGGCAAACTACGGCTCAGATTTCGTTGCAGCAGTAGAAAATGGCCCGCTCTGCGCAACTCAATTTCACCCAGAAAAATCAGGCCAAGCCGGCATCCAGCTGCTGTCTAACTGGCTCAAGAACCTATAGAGAGATTTCACATGGCTAATTACCTAGAACTACTTCCGGCTGTCGATGTTGCCGACGGCAAGGCCGTTCGTCTAACTCAAGGCGAAGCTGGTTCAGAGACAGATTACGGCAGCCCGCTCGAGGCAGCTCAAACCTGGATCGAAGCCGGCGCCGAATGGATTCACCTTGTTGATCTAGATGCCGCCTTTGGCCGAGGCGACAACCGCGCAATCATTCGCGAAGTTGTCGCAGCTTCGTCATCGGTGAAGATCGAACTTTCTGGTGGAATTCGTGATGACGCATCGCTTGAATCCGCCCTAGAAGCTGGCGCAACTCGCGTCAATCTAGGCACTGCAGCGCTTGAAAACCCAGAGTGGACCGAGCGCGTTATTGCCAAGTTTGGCGATGCTATTGCCGTTGGTTTGGATGTGCGTGGCACAACCTTGGCCGCACGTGGCTGGACTCGCGAAGGTGGTGACCTCTGGGACGTCCTGGCTCGCCTAGAAGCTTCAGGATGTGCTCGTTATGTAGTCACCGACGTGACCAAAGACGGCACCCTCAAGGGCCCAAACATCGAGCTTCTGAAGCAGGTTATGGAGCGAACCAGCAAGCCGGTTGTCGCATCAGGTGGAATCAGCTCACTGCAGGACATCCGTGACCTTCGCGCACTCGTTGACCAGGGTCTCGAGGGTGCAATTCTTGGCAAATCGCTCTATGCCGGAAAATTCACCCTTCAAGAAGCACTCGAAATCGCAAACAGCTAAACATGTCGCACGAGCACATAAACCCCAATCGATTCACTGATTCGGCAGGGGTGTCGTGGCAGGGCAGGGCCTTCGAGGCCAACCCGTTTGCTGAAGACGATGGATCGGCAAACCCTCGCTTGATTCAAGCAATCAAAGACTTTCACCAGTCAGGTGACCCAGCTCAAGTGATTGCCGAATTCGCGCAGTCGCGCCTGCTGATTCCGCTGGTGGCAAATTTAGGCGAATCCGAAATTGGTGCACATGGCCACCGGGTCGACAAGAGCGCAGAGCTATCAATCGTCACCGTGCAGACGCCTGACTCTGCAACCGGGTTGCCAGTATTCAGCTCAGTTCAGTCAATGGCCGCCTGGAATCCGGAGGCCCGCCCTGTGCCGGCCGACGCCGTGCGAGTGGCTTTGGCTGCCGCCAGTGAAGGAAACACCAGAGTCATTTTGGATCCAACTTCTGAAACGGAGTTTGTGCTCAGGCGGCCGGCAATTGCCGCTTTGGCACAGGGCTTCAACTGGAAAGCGCCCCACCTTAACCGCGAACTGCTTGAAGCGATCGCCCAGCAAGCCTCTCGCGTTGAGAGAGTGACTGCGATTGATTTTTATACCGAGGATCCAACATCCAGGTTGCTCGGCGCCGAATTGGTTTTGCGTTTGACGATTCAAACCGGATTGAGTCAACAGCAATTGGATTCGACCATCGAAGCCGTGGCGGAGAATATCGCCGAGATCTCAGGTCTCAATGACCAGGTTGACCAGCTAAAGATTGCGGTCAGGGCAGCCAGTTAATCCGGGGGATTAGTTCTGATTAATTGACCGGTCCGGTGAATTTTTCGCCAGGACCCATGCCCGGCGCATCAGGGTGGCTAGATGCCTCTCGGAAAGCCAACTGAAGCGAACGCAGGCCGTCGCGCAGAGGGCGAGCATGGTGGTCGCCAATTTCAGCCGCTGATGCGGTGACCAATCCTGCCAGTGCGGTGATTAGCTTGCGAGCCTCATCAAGATCTGCCGGGGCACCGTCATCGCCAAGTCCACACTTGACAGCCGCGGCGCTCATGAGGTGAACGGCAGTGGTTGTAATAACTTCGACAGCAGGAACCTCCGCAATGTCGCGCAGCTCTCCAGCTACATCTTTGAAATCTGACATATTGGGGGCTTCCTCTTTCTAAAGTCTTTCTGCTAGGCTAACCCATGGCTCCGAGGTTCGCCTCGGTCAGAAGTGGATCAATTCCCACCCGCGATAACCGCTCATAGGTTGCCGGGTTAGCTTGGAAACATTCTTCGTTTCTGTGCGTTGATAGGGCAAACTGCCCGCCTCAGCGTGGCCAAGAAGTCACGTCTGAAGGAGTTAAAGATCAGCGATCCCCGCATCAATGACCGCATCCGCGTCCCAGAGGTTCGCCTCGTTGGCGCGGCTGGCGAGCAAATTGGCGTAGTCCGCATCGAAGAAGCGCTGCGCATGGCACAAGAGCTAGACCTAGACCTAGTCGAAGTTGCTCCAACCTCAAAGCCGCCAGTTGCAAAGCTCATGGATTTTGGCAAGTTCAAGTATGAAGCTGCCCAAAAAGTCCGCGAAGCCCGCAAGAACCAGGTCAACACAGTTCTAAAGACCGCACGTTTTGGTCTAAAGATTGATGCGCATGATTACGGCACCAAGCGTGCTCAGATCGAAAAATTCCTTAAGGCCGGCGACAAAGTTAAGGTCATCGTGGTGTTCCGCGGTCGTGAGCAATCACGTCCAGAAATGGGCATCAAGTTGCTTCAAAAGCTTGCCGAAGAAGTTGCCGAGTTTGGCGCTATCGAATCGACTCCGTCGATTGATGGTCGAAACATGGTGATGGTTATCGGGCCACTAAAGAACAAGGCTGATGCAAAAGCAGAAGCTAAAAAGGCTGCCGAAAAAGCAGCCAAGCTGTCAGCAATGACAGAAGCAAAAGAGCCAACCGAATCGGTCGCTGAATAAGCAATCGACTAGAAAACAGGAGAAACAATGCCAAAGCAGAAGACCCACTCGGGCGCCAAGAAGCGTTTCCGCTTCACCGGTAGCGGCAAGATCATGAAAGAGCAGATCAACATGCGCCACAACCAGGAGCACATGTCGAACCGTCGCAAGCGTCGCTTGAACCAAGACCAGGTTGTCTCACCAGCCGATTTCAAGACCCTCAAGAAGCTACTCGGCAAGTAAGCCCGATCTTTCAAGAATTTAGGAGCATTTCCAAATGGCAAGAGTAAAAAACGGCGTTAACGGTGCCAAGAAGCGCCGCACCGCACTAGAGCGCGCCAAGGGCTACCGCGGCCAGCGTTCACGTCTATACCGCATGGCAAAGCAGCAGATGCTGCACTCATTGGTCTACGCATTCAACGACCGTCGTGCTCGCAAGGGTGACTTCCGTCGTCTGTGGATCCAGCGCATCAACGCAGCTGCACGTTCAAACGGCATGACTTACAACCGTTTCATCCAGGGCCTAAACCTGGCTGGCATTGAGGTTGACCGTCGCATCCTTGCAGACCTAGCAGTAAACGAGCCAAAGACTTTCGCAACCCTTGTTGCGACCGCGAAGGCTGCACTACCAGCAGACACTTCAGCTCCAAAGGCTAAGTAGTCAATGCTGATTGATCCCAAAGCCTCAAAGGTTCGCGGGGTCGCCAAGCTCACCAAGAAAGACGCCCGGTCAGAGACCGGGCTCTTTCTGCTTGAGGGCCCTCAGGGCCTAAAAGAAGTTCTTGACCGACCCAAGCTGGTCAACGAGCTTTTCGCAACACAAGATTCTGTCGACCGCTATCCGGATCTTTTCGAGCGCGCTGCCGCCAGCCACATCCCGTTTGAATTAGTTAGCGAACCGGTTCTAAAGGCAATGACTGACACTTCAAACCCGCAGGGCGTTGTTGCTGTTTGCCAGCAGCTTGATGTTGAACTAGCCGATATCTTCGACGGCCAACCAAAGCTGATTGCGCTTCTGGCCAACATTCGCGACCCGGGCAATGCTGGCACTGTATTGCGTGCTGCCGATGCAGCCGGTGCCGACGCGGTGATTTTCAGCAAAAACAGCGTCGATGTCTACAACCCAAAAGTTGTTCGTTCAACAACGGGCTCGCTATTTCATTTGCCAATTGTGATTGAAGCCGAAATCTCTGAAGTTATTGAGCAGGCCAAAAAGCATGGCCACCAAGTTTTCGCGGCTAACGCAGGCGGTGCGCAGATTCCTGACCTCGGATCAAAAGTTCTGTCTCAGCCAACCACCTGGGTTTTTGGCAACGAGGCATGGGGTTTCGAGCCAGAAACTCTAGCGTTAGCAGACCGCGAAGTTGCCGTGCCAATTTATGGCGCCGCTGAGTCGTTAAACCTTGCGACAGCAGCGAGTGTTTGCCTGTTCTCAACTGCTTTTGCTCAAAACGCTTAGTCTCCGGCGCTAAGCCGAACCAGCCATCCAATCGTTAGACTTAGAGGTCTATGTCTGAGCAAATTGAAATCACCCAAAACTCCGTCGATTCGGCACTTGCCGAGGCGCTGGCTGCGGTGGCCGGAGCGTCTGATTTAACCGCTTTGCGCGCGCTGCGTTCGACCGTGGTTGGTGAGTCATCCAAGCTTTCATTGCTAAACGCTCAGATCAAATCTCTTCCTAATGATGCAAAGGCGCAAGCCGGCGCAATGGTGGGCAAAGCCCGCGCAGCTTTGAACGAAGCTTTTGGTGTCAAAGAAGCTGAGTTTGCCGAACAAGAAGAGCGTGCCAAGTTAGCTGCCGAATCTGTCGACGTCACTGCCGCCGCTGCGCCGATCAAATTCGGGGCCCGTCACCCGCTTTCACTGCTTCAAGATCAAATCTCTGATGTATTCATCGGCATGGGCTGGGAGATAGCCGAAGGGCCTGAAATCGAACACGAGTGGTTCAATTTTGATGCTTTGAATTTTGACGCCGACCACCCGGCACGCGCGATGCAAGACACATTTTTCGTCGATCCAGTTGAATCACACCTAGTGCTGCGAACTCACACTTCACCGGTTCAGGTTCGTTCGATGCTTGAGCGCGAAGTGCCAATTTATGTCTTGTGCCCTGGTCGCGTTTTTAGAACTGACGAACTTGACGCCACTCATACTCCGGTTTTTCACCAGGTTGAAGGTCTAGCCATTGACAAAGGTTTGACTATGGCCGAGCTCAAGGGCACTCTTGAGCACTTTGCCCGAATAATGTTTGGTCCAGATGCCAAGATTCGTCTTCGCCCAAGCTTTTTCCCGTTCACCGAGCCTTCGGCAGAGCTAGACGTTTGGCACCCTGGCGCCAAGGGCGGCGCACGCTGGGTCGAGTGGGGTGGCTGCGGAATGGTGAACCCTAACGTTTTGATGGCAGCCGGAATCGACCCAGAGGAATACTCAGGTTTCGCATTCGGCATGGGCATCGAGCGCACGCTGATGTTCAGAAACGACGTAAAAGACATGCACGACATGGTTGAAGCAGATGTTCGCTTTAGCGAGCAGTTCGGATTGGTTTTGTAATGAGAGCACCACTTAGTTGGCTAGCCGAGTATGTCGACCTGCCGGGTGACGCAACACCAGAATCCGTCATGGCCGAACTTGTCAAGGTCGGTCTCGAAGAAGAGGGCGCACACAGATTTGAGCTGAGCGGTCCGATTGTGGTCGGCCAGGTCCTTGAGTTCACTCCCGAAGAGCAGTCAAACGGCAAAACCATTCGCTGGTGCCAGGTCCGCGTTGCTCCAGAAGGTCAAAAAGCTGCTGATGGCGGCGACGATGTTCGCGGAATTGTCTGCGGTGCTGGCAACTTCGAAGTTGGCGACAAAGTTGTGGTTTGTCTTCCGGGCGCGGTGCTTCCAGGCAATTTTGAAATTGCCGCTCGCAAGACCTATGGTCACGTTAGCGACGGCATGATGGCCTCGGCTCGCGAGTTGACCCTCAGTGATGACCACGCAGGCATCATCCGACTTCACGAATTAGGCCTAGATCCAAAAGTGGGCACTGATGTTTTCGAGGTGCTGTCACTCAATGAGTCAGCGGCTGAAGTAAACGTGACTCCAGACCGCGGTTACTGTTTCTCAATTCGAGGAATCGCGCGTGAATATGCTCACGCAACTAAGCAGGTCTTCCGTGACCCGAAGAGCAACGCATTCTTGGTTCACGGTGAAGGTTTCGATCTCAAGGTAGACGACCAGGCGCCAATCCGCGACCGTCAGGGTTGTGTGCGATTTGTAGTTCGCGTGGTCAAGGGCGTTGACCCGACTCGACCAACCCCGCCATGGATGGTCGCCCGCCTAAAGATGGCTGGAATGCGATCTATTTCTCTGGTGGTCGACATCACTAACTACGTGATGCTCGAACTTGGCCAGCCGACGCACGCATACGATTTCGATAAGTTGACCGGCGGAATCACTGTTCGTCGTGCCATGGCTGGCGAAACCCTAAAGACTCTAGATGGTCAGGTGCGCAAACTTGATCCTGAGGACCTGCTAATCACCGATCAGTCAGGCCCAATCGGTCTGGCTGGCGTTATGGGCGGCGAGTCAACCGAGGTTAGCGACAGCACCGTAAACGTGCTAGTTGAAGCAGCTTGCTTTGAACCGGTGACAATTGCTCGATCAGCTCGTCGCCACAAGCTTCCTTCTGAGGCGTCAAAGCGTTTTGAGCGTGGTGTCGACCCGATGATGGCAGACAACGCTGCCGCTCGTGTCGTGCAGCTGCTCGAGGTGCACGCCCTTGGCGAGGCCAATTCACTTGGTGCTGAGTTCAAGCTTCCTATTGAGGCCAAGCCGATTTGGCTTCCACTCGACTTCGCCACTGAACTTGTCGGTGTTGAATACACAGCCGAAGAAATCACAGCAACCCTCCACGAGATTGGCTGCGTTGTTGCGACCGTCGCAGACGGTTTTGAGGTCGTGCCACCCACCTGGCGCCCAGACATCACTCACAAGACTGACCTCGTCGAAGAGATTGCTCGAATTACCGGATACGACCGAATTCCTAGTCGCATTCCAGTGGCGCCTCCGGGCCGCGGTTTGACCAAACGCCAGAAACTGCGTCGCTTGATCGTGAATGCTTTGGCAGCATCTGGCCACACCGAGGTTCTGACCTACCCGTTCTTGGGCGCAGAAGCCAATAGCTGGTTCACTTCTGAAAGCCAGCCAAAAGCCACCTTGGCCAATGCACTTCAGGGTGACGCCGCTCAGATGCGCTGCGACATTTTGCCTGGCCTGCTTGAGGCCACCAAGCGCAACATCTCGCGCGGTTTGGTGAATCTGGCGATTTTCGAAGAAGGGGCGGTTTTCTTGCCGCAGGCCAAGGTGGCAGCTAGCAGCCTTATGCCGGTGGGCAATCGCTTGCCATCAGATCAGGATCTCCAGCAACTTCAGGCTCTTATTCCAAATCAGCCTCGTCACCTAGCTGCTGTTTTCACTGGCGCTCGTCGCAGCCAGCAGGTTGGTCTAGCCGCCGAGCAGCATGATTACCGCGACGCTATCCAGGTTGCGCGCATCGCTGCCCAGGCTGTCGGCCTTGAGCTATTTCTTAAGCAGGCTTCACCAAAGGGTTTCCATCCTGGTCGCACGGCTGAGCTTCTTGTTCTGGGCGCACACGGGCAGGTGTCAATCGGATTCGCCGGTGAGCTTGATCCTAAGTTGGCAAAAGACACCGACCTGCCTCGTGGCACAGCTGCGGTTGAGCTCGACCTAGAGAAGCTCTATGCCGCAGCCCCAGATGTTCAGACCGCAAGTGAAATCACTGTTATGCCGGCAGCTACTCAAGACCTCTCGTTAGAAGTTGATCTGAGTGTTCCAGCAGCCCAGGTGCTCGAAGCAATTGTCGAAGGCGCTGGCAGCCTTCTTGAGAACGCTGTATTGGTTGATGACTACCGTGGCGCGAACATGAGTGAAGGCAAAAAGTCGCTCACGTTTGCATTGCGCTTCCGTGCAGCTGATCGCACTTTAACCCAGGTCGAAGCTTCAGAGTCAAGAGATGCTGCGGTTGCAAAGGCAAACCAACTTTTCGGAGCCACACTCAGGGCCTAATTCCGGGCATCAGTTTTAAAACGCACGAACAGAAAGGTTGCGATGAGTTACTCAGTTGCCGTCGCAGGCGCTAGCGGAAACGTTGGCGGCGAACTTCTTCGTCTTATTGCGGTTCATCCAGAGCTTCAATTGAAAACCGTCACTGCCAGCAGCATGGTGGGCCAAAAGGTTTCATCACTCCACCCAGATGTCGCCAAATTCGCTGACTTCGAATTCCAAGAAAACAACGCTGAGAATCTTATCGGTCACGACATTGTTTTCCTGGCTCTACCGCATGCCAAGTCGGCTGAGGTTGCGGCCTGGCTATCTGATGATGCCCTGGTGCTTGATTGCGGTGCCGATTTCCGCCTAGAAAGCGCGTCTGATTGGGTCAAGTTCTATGGCGGAGTGCACGCCGGAACTTGGACCTACGGCATGCCAGAATTGCCAATCGGTGGCGGCAAGAAGCAGCGCGATCTGCTTAAAAACACCAAGCGAGTTGCCGTCCCTGGTTGCAATGTCACCGCAATTACCCTGGGTCTTGCGCCGGCACTTGCCGAGCACTTAGTTGAACCTGATGACCTGGTCAGCATTCTCACTGTGGGCACCTCTGGCGCTGGCCGTGGTGCCACTGAAAAGCTTGCCGACGAAGAACCAACCGGATCGGCCTATGCCTACCAGGTCGGTGGAATACACCGCCACACCCCAGAAATTGAGCAGAATTTGCGCAAGTCATTTGGGGCAGATGTTCAGATTGCCTTCACTCCGGTCTTGGCGTCGCTTGAGCGAGGCATTCTCGCCGTGAACACTGCAAAGCTCAACGCGGGCACAACGCTCGAGCAGATTCGCGCAGCTTACGAGAAGCACTTCGGGGCAGAGCACTTCATCAAACTTTCACCTGCGGGTGAGTTTCCGAAAACATCGCAAACCATCGGCGAGAACTATGCGCTGATTGGTCTTGCAATCGACGAACATGCCAATCGCCTGGTCGCTGTATGTGCCATTGACAACTTGGTCAAAGGCACCGGTGGCGCAGCTATTCAATCCATGAATATCGCACTTGGCTTGCCAGAAGAAACCGGATTATTCGGCATTTCACTTTCTAAGAATGGCGGCAAAAAATGACCGTAACCGTTGCAAAAGGATTCAGCGCAGCCGGTGTCCACGCTGGTTTGAAAAAGAGCGGAAAGCTTGATTTGGCACTGGTGCTAAACGAAGGCCCACTCAAATCGGCCGCCGCAGTGTTCACCTCGAACCGCTGTCAGGCAAACCCAATTATCTGGAGCAAGCAGGCTATTCAGGATGGCGAAATCAGCGCGATCGTTTTGAACAGCGGTGGCGCCAATTGCTACACCGGCCCTCAGGGTTTTCAGACCACCCACGCAACCGCCGAGCGAGTTGCAGAGAAACTTGGAATTTCAGCCGGAGACGTTCTGGTTTGCTCAACCGGCCTAATCGGCGAGCAGCTTGATCTAGCAAAACTTAAAAGCGGTGTCGATGCTGCCGCAGCAGAGCTAAGCAATCACGCTGGCCCGTTGGCTGCTGAAGCAATCATGACTACCGACTCGGTTTCAAAAACCGCCTATCAAGTTAGCCCAGCAGGTTATTCAATCGGCGGCATGGCTAAGGGTGCCGGCATGTTGGCACCGGGCTTGGCGACAATGCTGGTCGTAATCACCACAGATGCTGAACTATCAAGCCAAGAACTCGATGCTGCATTACGAGCGTCAACCCGAATGTCATTCGACCGGCTCGACTCTGACGGCTGCATGTCAACTAATGACCAGGTGACCCTGATGGCATCTGGCGCAAGCGGCGTGCGACCAGACCTTGCCGAGTTCACTAAAAACCTTCAAGCGGTATGTCTCGACTTGGCTAAGCAACTTCAGCACGATGCTGAGGGATCATCGCACGACATCACAATCACCGTTTCTGGAGCAGCCTCAGAAGCCGACGCCGAAGAAGTTGGTCGCTCAGTGGCCCGCAACAATTTGTTCAAAGCTGCCATCTATGGAAACGACCCAAACTGGGGCCGCATCCTGGCTGCCGTTGGTGTGACCAAGGCCGAGTTTGATCCTTACAACATCGATGTATCAATCAACGGCATCAGTGTTTCGAAGCACGGCCAGCCAGACCAGCCGCGCGAGCTAGTCGACTTAACTCCACGCGCCGTCGAGATTCTGATTAACCTAAATTCAGGGGCTCACGTCGCCGAGATTTATACAAATGATTTGACTCACGAATACGTCGAAGAGAACAGCGCATACTCAAGCTAATGAAAGAAACCAGTCAGCAAGACCAGGTATTAGCCAGCATTAAGGCCGAGACCCTAATCGAGTCGCTTCCTTGGCTGCAGCGTTTCCATGGCAAGATCGTGGTGGTCAAATTTGGCGGCAACGCAATGGTTGATGCCGAGCTTGAAAAAGCCTTCGCCGAAGACATGGCCTACCTCCGCTGGGTTGGCATCAAGCCGGTTGTAGTTCACGGCGGCGGCCCTCAAATTTCTGCGCGCCTAGCTGAACTTGGCATCCAGAGTGAATTCAAAGCGGGCTTCCGCGTGACTACCGAGGAGACAATTTCAGTTGTCCGCGATGTCTTGCGCAATCAAATCAGCGCCAATCTTGCCAAGCTAATCAACGAAGCTGGCGCGCAAACTCAAATCATGTCTGGCGAAGACCAGAATCTTTTCCGTGCCGAAAAAGCGCAGGTCGAACTCGACGGCGAATCGGTCGACATCGGCTTGGTCGGCGAAGTTACGCTGGTCAATCCTCGAATTGTTTTCGAGGCGCTTGATGCCGGAAAAGTTCCAGTGATTTCGACCGTGGCCCCAGATGCCAATGGTCAGCTTTACAACGTGAATGCCGACCTAGTCGCTTCATCGCTTGCGGTTGCCCTAGGCGCCGAAAAGCTAATGATGCTCACCGATGTTCCGGGGCTCTATGCCGATTGGCCGAACCGAGACTCATTGGTGTCGGAAATCACCGCCGATGAGCTAACGGCGCTGTTGCCTTCACTCGAGTCGGGCATGATTCCAAAAATGCAGGCTTGTCTAAATGCGGTGACCTCAGGTGTGCCACAGGCGCACATTATTGACGGCCGTTCTCCGCACAGCATCCTGCTTGAAATTTTCACCACATCCGGCTTTGGCACAATGGTGCTTCCTAACTAGAGAGAAATCATGACCAGACACTTTCTAAAAGACGATGACATCACACCTGCAGAGCAAGCCGAGATTCTTCGCTTAGCGCTCGAGCTAAAAAAGTCACCATATTCACGCAGACCATTTGAGGGTCCGCAAACTGTAGCTCTTATTTTCGACAAGACCTCAACTCGCACCCGCGTATCTTTCGCGGTTGGCGTTGCTGATCTTGGGGGAGTGCCGCTGATCATCGATTCACAAACAAGTCAGATGGGTGGCAAAGAGTCAGTTGCCGACACTGCTCGCGTGCTTGAGCGCCAGGTGGCACAAATCGTATGGCGCACGTATTCGCAGGCCGGCCTAGAAGAAATGGCGGCCAACTCAAAAGTTCCGGTGATCAACTCACTCAGCGATGACTATCACCCATGCCAGCTGTTGGCTGACCTGCTCACCATCAAAGAGCACAAGGGTGAACTCAAGGGCCTAAAGATGTCATACATCGGCGACTCGTCAAACAACATGGCCAACTCATATCTAATTGCCGGAGCAATGGCAGGGATGCACGTTGCGGTTGCTGGTCCAGCTGGCTACCTTCCTGATGCAACTGTGGTTGCTCGAGCCGAGGCAATTGCCGCGACCACCGGTGGTTCGGTTTCAGTCCACGGTGATGCTGCATTAGCAGCTGCGCACGCAGACGTGCTGGTAACCGATACTTGGATCTCGATGGGCCAAGAAGCCGAAAAAGAGAAGCGCATCCGTGATTTCGCCGGATTCACAATTGACCAAGCGCTTCTTGAGAAAGCCAAGTCAGACGCAATTGTGATGCACTGCTTGCCTGCTTATCGTGGCTACGAAATCACCGCAGAAGTTATCGATGGCCCAAATTCAGTTATCTGGGATGAAGCAGAAAATCGCCTTCACGCCCAAAAGGCTTTGATGGTTTGGCTCGCCGAAAATCAATAAAAACTTCGCGCGCAAAACAGCAAACCTCAACCAAAAGTAAGATTGAACTAAATCACTAGCTGAAATCTCAGCAACGCTATCTAAAGGAGCATCATGGCCGAACGCGTCGTTCTCGCTTATTCAGGCGGACTAGACACCTCTGTGGGCATTGGTTGGTTGAAAGACGCAACCGGCAAAGAGGTTGTTGCGATGGCTATCGATGTCGGCCAGGGTGGCGAAAACATGGATGACATTCGTCAGCGCGCACTTGACTGCGGTGCGGTTGAGTCGGTAGTTATCGACGCCAAAGAAGAATTTGCCAACGACTATCTAATGCCTGCGCTGAAGGCCAACGCTCTTTACCAAAAGCGCTACCCGCTGGTGTCTGCGCTGTCGCGTCCGGTAATCGCAAAACACCTTGCTCTAACCGCACAGAAGCTCGGCGCTAACAGCGTGGCTCACGGTTGCACCGGCAAGGGCAACGACCAGGTTCGTTTCGAAGCGTCAGTTGCCGCTATTGACCCAAGCCTCACTTCAATCGCTCCGATTCGTGACCTTGCGCTAACCCGAGACAAGGCAATCGAATATGCGGCAAAGCACAACTTGCCAATTGCGCAGTCAAAGAAGAGCCCTTACTCAGTTGACCAAAACGTATGGGGCCGTGCTGTTGAGACTGGCTTCCTAGAAGACCCATGGAACGCACCTATCGAAGACCTATACAGCTACACCCAAGACCCTGATGTCTTCCGTGAGCCAACCGAGGTCGTTGTCAAGTTCGATCAGGGCGTGCCTGTCGCCATTGACGGAGTTTCATACTCACCATTCGACATGGTTGTAAAGATGAACGAGCTTGCCGGCGCACACGGTATCGGTCGCATCGACATCGTCGAAGACCGCCTTGTCGGCATCAAGAGTCGTGAGATTTACGAAGCCCCTGCAGGCATCGCGCTTATCAATGCTCACGAAGATCTAGAGAACCTAACCTTGGAGCGCGAAGTTAATCGCTTCAAGAAGGGCATCGAAGACAAGTGGGCAACCCTGGTCTACGAAGGCCTATGGTTCTCAGACCTAAAGCGTTCGCTAGATGTATTCATCGATCACACTCAGAAGTACGTGACCGGCGAGGTTCGCTTGAAGCTTCAGGGAGGCCGCGCAGTGCCAACTGGCCGACGCTCACCAGAGTCGCTATACGACTTTGACCTAGCTACCTACGACACCGGCGACACCTTTGACCAGTCACTGGCCAAGGGCTTCATCGAGCTCTGGGCACTGCCTAGCAAGATTTCAGCAAAGCGCGAGCAGCGTCACTAATGTCACAAAACTCCGGTTCAAATTCACTGTGGGGCAGTCGTTTCGAGGGCGGCCCGAGCGAGGCGTTAGCCGCGCTTAGCCGTTCGGTTCACTTTGACTGGAGGCTTGCGGCTTACGACATTGCCGGAACTCGAGCTCACATCCGTGCGCTCCAGTCAGCCGGCTACCTGACGTTGGCTGAACTCGACAAGCTCGACAAGAGTCTGCTTGAACTTCTCTCACGCGTAGAGTCGGGCAGCTTCTCAGCCAAGCCAAGCGATGAAGATGTTCACTCAGCACTCGAGCGCGGACTTATAGAAATCACCGGCGTTGAACTCGGTGGCAAGGTTCGTGCCGGCCGCAGCCGCAACGACCAGATCGCAACTCTAATTCGCACCTACCTGCTCGATCAGGCTTCAGTAATCGGCGCTTTAGTTCTCGAGCTGGTTGGCATCTTGGTCGACCGCGCCGAAGAGCACCTCGGTGTTGCAATGCCAGGCCGCACCCACTTTCAGCACGCTCAGCCAGTGCACCTATCGCACCACCTGCTCGCGCATGCCTGGCCGCTGGTTCGCGACCTCGAGCGTCTAAACGACTGGCGCAAGCGTGCGATGCTTTCGCCTTACGGCGCAGGTGCGCTTGCCGGAAACACTCTAGGCCTTGACCCCAATCTGGTCGCTGCCGAGCTTGGTCTAGCTGGCCCGACTCAAAACTCGATCGACGCTACCGCTAGCCGCGACGTGGTGGCCGAGTTCGCCTTCATCGGTTCGCTAATCGGCATCAACCTTTCACGACTATCCGAAGAAATCATCATTTGGGCAAGCGCCGAGTTCGATTACGTCAAACTTCACGATGCCTACTCGACCGGCTCGTCGATCATGCCGCAAAAGAAGAACCCAGATATTGCCGAGCTAGCTCGTGGCAAGTCGGGTCGACTAATTGGCGACCTCACCGGTTTGTTGGCAACCCTAAAAGGTTTGCCATTGGCCTACAACCGCGATCTTCAAGAAGACAAAGAACCGGTATTCGACATCGTCGACACCTTGACCGTTCTACTTCCAGCCTTCAACGGCATGGTGGCAACTTTGACCTTCAACCGTGAACGCCTTGAGGCACTTGCCCCAGCAGGTTTCTCACTTGCTACAGACGTGGCCGAGTGGCTGGTCAAAAAGCGCGTTCCGTTCCGCGACGCACATGAGATCACCGGAAAGTTAGTTTCATTCTGCGAAAAGAACAGTCTTGAGCTTCACGAGGTTCCAGATTCAGAGATGGCTGCCATTTCAACCTTTTTGACTCCTGATGTACGCGATGTACTTACCGTGGGTGGTTCAATCCGTGCTCGAGCAGGTGCCGGTGGCACTGCGCTTCCACGCGTGCTTGACCAGATCGCTGCACTGCGCAAATTCGCTCCAAAACGAGAAAGCTAAACATGGCCACCCCAGAGTTTCTTCGCACTCAGAGCAACGACCAGTCTTTTGAACACATCATCGATGAATTCAAATGGCGTGGTCTCGCTGCACTGTCTACTGACGAAGAATCTCTGCGCGAGGCGCTAAGCGCCGGGCCGCTCACTTACTACATCGGCTTTGACCCAACCGCCCCAAGCCTTCACCTAGGCAACCTGGTTCAGCTTCTGGTTATGCGCCGCCTCCAGCTTGCCGGTCACAAGCCGCTAGCACTGATCGGTGGTTCAACCGGCCTGGTTGGCGACCCGCGCCCAACTGCCGAGCGAACATTGAACACCAAAGAGACCGTTTCTGAATGGGTCGAAAAACTTGGTCGTCAAGCCAGCCGCTTCTTGTCTTTCGAAGGTGATAACGCTGCGCGTCTGGTGAACAACCTGGATTGGACCGCACCGCTTAGCGCAATCGACTTCTTGCGCGACATCGGAAAATACTTCCGTGTGGGCACCATGCTTTCAAAAGATGCCGTATCTGCCCGTCTCAATTCAGAGCACGGTATTAGCTACACCGAATTCAGCTACCAGATTCTTCAGGGCTACGACTATCTAGAGCTCTACCGCCGCTACAACTGCATGCTGCAGATGGGCGGCAGTGACCAGTGGGGTAACCTGACTTCAGGCACCGACCTAATCCGCAAGGCTGAGGGCGTTTCAGCGCACATCCTTGCGACTCCGTTGATCACCAACTCAGACGGCAAAAAGTTTGGTAAATCAGAGGGCAATGCGGTTTGGCTAGACGCTGACCTCACCAGCCCTTATGCCTTCTACCAGTTCTGGCTTAACGTCGAAGACGCAGATGTCATCGATCGCCTCAAAGTTTTCACATTCTTGACCCGCGCCGAGATCGAAGAGCTCGAGAAGCAAACTGCCGAAGCCCCATACTTACGCGCCGCGCAGAAGCGCCTGGCGCTAGAGGTCACCACCTTAGTTCACAGCCTCAAGGCAGCCGAGTCGGCAATTGCCGCATCAGCAGCTTTGTTTGGCCAGGGTGAAATCGCCGACCTAGATTCCCAAACCCTAGCTTCGGCAATCGCCGAGTTGCCAAACGCCACGGTCGTCACCGGCACTGCATTGACCCAGATCTTGGTCGAAACTTCTTTGGTCGACAGCATCAGCGCAGCGCGCCGCGCGATCAAAGAGGGTGGCGTTTATCTGAACAACCAAAAGGTTGAAGACGAGTCAGCTGAAATCACCGATTTCATACACGGCCAGTTCGCAATTCTTCGTCGAGGCAAAAAGACCCTCGCCGGCATCATCAAGGCTTAATTCCAGCGCCGGCATCATCAAGACCTAAACACCCGCGCTGGCATCTTCAAGACCTAAAAACTCGCGCTAGAAATCAACTAGTTCGATTTCGAAGCCGGCAACCGAGCCCTCCTGCAGCGATTCAGCTTTGCGCACTTCCTTTTTTAGCAGCATTAGATAGCTATCTGACTTCTTGTCCATAAACACGGATGTCCGCCACTGCGTAGCCCCGCACCTGACATCAACGCGCACAGAGCCAAACCCGCGACGCAATCCCTGAGTGACCTCAGTGATCTCCTGGGCCGCATCTACCGGCAATAGGCAATAAAAGAAAGCTGTATTGCCTGGCCAGCGCATTATCTCGGCTTCAAAATCGAACTTCATAGCTACCAATCTGCCCTAATCCAACTCAAAATAGCGATCCAAACCCAACTCATCTCTCGATAACACCCCTAAACCCCAGTGTTTACGCGTCGTTTAAAAATAATTCGCCGAATATCTCGTTTTGATTTGACAACCTCGTTATCTCCCCGTAATGTTTCATTCGTTGCCCAAAGCTTGGACGAATCTGATTAGATAACCGGCTCAAGAGCAACCAATCCTAAAAGCTCAAACGAGCAAAATTGCCTCTTGCAGGCTTTTTACTCGTGCGTTTAGTATTGAACTTCCCTTGAAAAAAGATTTCGTGTCAGATTTGACACAGATCAAAAAAGTGGTAAGTTAGTGAAGTTGCTCTGAAGGCTTCTAGGAATAGAAACTCTCAGATGCATCCGATCCTTGAGAACTCAACAGCGTGCACAATGTCGATGCCAAGAACCTCTTGGCTAGCTAGGTTTCTAGTTAGTCAGAGAAATTATTGGATTAGACAGATTGTCAGACAATCTGATTTAGTCAGATCAAACTATGGCCCCATTTTCCGGGGCTTTTGTTAAGTTTCCGATGAGCTTGCTCATCGGTATTAACTTTTACGGAGAGTTTGATCCTGGCTCAGGACGAACGCTGGCGGCGTGCTTAACACATGCAAGTCGAACGATGAAGCTGGAGCTTGCTCCGGTGGATTAGTGGCGAACGGGTGAGTAACAC
>JACCDN010440384.1_pt1 | contig 39169 bp, 31 predicted proteins | sample 7441691 | NCBI WGS metagenome assembly JACCDN01 (sample SAMN15323439, study PRJNA562643) | freshwater metagenome | isolation source: river surface water | place: USA:Blue River Watershed | collected 2017-08-16 | reverse complement strand
TCAGCTTTCTTTGAAAACCTGCAATTCATTCAACGCAGCCAGCTCAACAACCAGCCTGGCCCCAGCCCGTTTGCACCGGTTGAAAGCTCGCCCGTCAGTGCTGACTACCCCATTGGCCCAGGCGACCAAATTTTGATCCGCGGCTGGGGCTCCCAAGAAATCGATGTGCGTGCCGTGGTGGATCGCAACGGCATGATCAACATTCCCAAAGTGGGCACGGTTTCGGTGGCGGGTGTTAAGTTCGCTCAAGCCGAGGGTGTGATCAAGTCAGCCGTAAGCAAATACTACAAAGACTTTCAGCTCAGCGTCACCATGGGGCAGTTGCGCACCATCACGGTTTATGTGGTGGGCCAAGCACGACGCCCCGGCAGCTACGCGCTTAGCAGCACTTCCACTTTGTCCACTGGTTTGTTTGCTACAGGCGGGCCCAACGCCACTGGCTCTATGCGCCGTGTGCAGCTCAAACGTGCAGGCCAAGTGGTGGCTGAATTCGATCTTTACGCTTTCTTGGCGCAAGGCAACAGCGTGGGCGATGTCAAGCTGGTGGATGGTGATGTCATCGTCATTCCCCAAGCCGTGGGCCATGTGGCCTTGGTGGGCAAAGTCAACAACCCAGCGGTGTACGAACTGAAATCAAACAGCGAAACCTTAGAGCAACTTTTGGCCCTCGCCGGGGGCTTGCCTGTGGTGGCTGACCCACGTCGCGCAGTGTTAGAGCGTCTGAGCCCCGAGCAAAGCCAGCCCCGCCGCGTGCAAGATGTGTCGCTTGACGCACAAGGCCTCAAAACCTTACTCGCCAATGGCGACATGGTCACTGTGCAAGCTATCACTCCTGAGCTCGGCAATGCAGTGACGTTGCGCGGTAATGTGGCACAGCCCACACGCATGGCTTGGCGCGAGGGTATGCGGGTGCGCGACCTCATTCCCAGCAAAGAAGTGCTCATCAGCCGCGACTCTGTGCGCCGACAAAACGAAGTGCTGTTCGATGCCAATCAGCGAGAACGTGCTTTGCGCGAACGTGAGTTGATGTCTGAAGATTTGTTGGACGATCCGGTGCTGGATATGCGCATCGACCAAAAAGGTTTACGCGAGGCCAGGTTGAAAGAAATGGCGGCAGGTGCTGACAGGGCTGCAGCGCCAAACTCACCTCAGGCATTGATCAATCAAAAGCCCACTGGTAAAGAGTATGACGGCCGTACCGCCACAGCCGATCGCGAAGCGCGTTCCATCGAGGCCTACCGCGAATCACGCCAAGCTCGCATGTTCTCCAACCAGGCGGCCATCAAAGTGAACGAGCGCAACACTTTGCCATCTGTGGCTGAATCGGTGGGCAACTTGTTCGACGAAATCAATTGGGACTACGCCGTCATTGAGCGCGTCAATCGCAAAGATTTGAGCGTTAGCTTGTTACCCATTAGCTTGGCACGGGTGTTGAACAACGACAAAGACCCAGACAACCAGTTGCTCCAAGCGGGTGATGTGCTGACAGTGTTCTCCGTCAACGATATGCGTGTGCCTATTTCCAAGCGCCGCATTATGGTGCGCGTCGAGGGCGAAGTGGCTCAACCCGGTATTTACCAAGCCAAGCCAGGCGACACCCTGGCCACTGTGCTGCAGCGCGCAGGTGGCTTGACGCATGATGCCTATTTGTTTGGCTCTGCCTTCTACCGCGAAGACGTTCGTAAAAGCCAGGTGGACAACTTAGACAAATTGGTGCGCCGTTTAGAAGCGGAGAGCAGCGCTCAGTTGGCCCAAGCCAGCCAAAGTTTGGGTGCCAGTTCTGATGCTGCCATTTCACAAGCGCGCATTTTGGCCGCGCAACAAGCGCAGCGCCAAGCGCTAGAGCGTATTCGCAGCTTGAAGCCCGAAGGTCGTATTGCGCTGGGCCTCGAGCCTCAGTTGTACAACTACATCGACAAACTGCCAGACATCCGCTTGCAAAACGGCGACCGCTTCATCATTCCCACTCGCCCAGACTTCGTGTATGTGTACGGCGCAGTCAACACTGAATCAGCTCTCATCTACAAATCCAGCCAAACCGTGAAAGACTACCTCAACGCTGCAGGCGTTGGCTCTGGTGCTGATCGCGATTCCGTCATTCTCATTCGCGCCGATGGCTCAGCCCTTACCAGCAACGGCGGTTGGTTTGGCTCAATCAACACCGCCAAGGTCATGCCGGGCGACTCCATCGTCATGCCCGACAAGCTAGACCGCGAAGCCACCTGGAGTGCTGTCATTCGCAATGCCAAAGATATCACACAAATCTTCTATCAACTTGGCTTGGGTGCTGCAGGTTTGAAAGCGTTGGGTTATTGATCATGAATGATCAAACCACAGCCCCAACAACGGCAGATGTTGATGAAGACGAAATCAGTCTGCTCGATTTAGCCATCGCACTTGGTGAAGAAAAGAAAACCCTTTTTGCCATACCCGCCATCACCACCACGCTCGCCATTGTGGTGAGTTTGTTGATGGCACCCATTTTCACCGCCAAAACGGTCATGATGCCGCCTCAACAGCAGCAAAGTGGTGCAGCTTCGGCATTGGCAAGTTTGGGGGCGCTTGCGGGTTTGGCTGGTGCTGCTGCGGGTGTGAAAAGCCCAGATGAGATGTACATCGCCTTCATGCAAAGCGAAAGTTTGCAACGCGCCGTTATTGAAAAACTTGGCCTCCAAGAGCGATATAAAACCAAAACAATTTTAGAAACCCGCGAAGCCTTGAGGGGCTTAGTCAAAATCGCTTCCGACAAAAAATCCGGCCTCATCACCATCGAGGCTGACGACAAAGACCCCGAGTTCGCCGCCAAATTGGCTAACACCCATGTGGAAGAGCTACGTAATCTCATGGGCAAACTGGCCGTGACAGACGCTCAGCAACGCCGTGTTTTTTTCGAGCAGCAAATAGCCAAAACCCAAGAAGAGCTTGCCCAAGCAGAAGCCAACTTCAGGGCGGCCAAAGAAAAGTCTGGAATGCAAGTGACGGCTGTCATTGCTGAGGGCAGTGTGCGAGCCAGCGCAGAAATGCGCGGGCAAATTGCCGCCAAAGAAGTGCAAATGCAGGCCATGAGTCGATTTGCCACTTCGCAAAACCCTGATGTGCAGCGCCTGGGCAGCGAGTTGGGTGCATTGCGTTCACAGCTTGAAAAGATAGAGCGGGGCTCCGGTGGTGAAGAAAACATTTCACCACTTCAACAGTTAGCTGTGAAGTCTTATCGTGACATCAAAGCCCGCGAAGCCATGATGGGGGTGATGGTGGCCCAGTATGAATCAGCTAGGGTAGATGAATCTCGCGAGGGGCCGCTGATTCAAGTGGTCGATGCTGCACAAGCTCCTGAGCGCAAATCAAAGCCCAAGCGCGCAATCATTGTTTTGGTGTCTGCGTTCGCTGGGTTGTTCTTGGGCGTTTTGGTGGCATTTGTGAGTAGGGCTATCAGAAATGCCGCTTCCTCCCCAGAGGGTGGCGCCCAAATGGCCAAGCTCAAAGAGGCTTGGCGCATCAAGCGGGCCTAATCCCGGCAGGCATCAAAATTTCTCTCCAATTTGATTTTTTCACAGTCGGCCCCCCTATACTTGTTCAAGTTTGAACGATGTTTGATGTTGGCCATCTGAGTCATTTCAATGATCTCGGTGAGGCGGTAGCGTGCCCAAAGAAAATCAAGTGACAAGTCGTCAAGCAAATCTACAAGAAGACACCCACTTTAGGGTCATGCGCCTGCTTGAGGTAAACCCTGACCTTACTCAGCGACAGCTGGCAGAAGCCCTGGGGGTGAGTGTAGGTGGGCTGAACTACTGTCTTAAAGCTCTGATCCAAAAGGGGTTTGTGAAAGTAAGTAATTTTAGGCAAAGCAAAAACAAGTTCGGCTATGCTTATTTGCTCACTCCCGCTGGGGCAGGTGAAAAGTTAAGGCTAACAGCGAGTTTCTTACAGAGAAAAATACAAGAGTATGAAGCAATCAAAGCTGAGATTGAGGTATTGACCAAAGATACTTCATTGCCATCTGTGAATGGCTCAAGTCAAGCTCGGGGTCAATAGTTTGAAATGGTCGAATTCCGATATTTGGATCAGTATGTTTACCTAACTCTCTGAGTAAATTAATTAATTCTGTAATTGATTCAAGCTGCACCTTTTGTCCTTTTCGATGCCTCAGCTAGACGCTTGTGGATCTTGTCGAGTACTGATTTCCCAAAGCGGCCCTTGCTCCTCATAACTAGTGATAGATTGGTTCATCAAGTCGCAAATGAGGCGATATGCTTTAGGTCGGCAGTTATTAATTAAATGTGAGTACCGAATGAATGTGACATATACAAGTGCGGAAATTTCCCGTGGGAGTTGTTATCTATGCCAGTCAAACCATTTTGCCGTGCGTAAGGGCGAGGTTCGCGATGCCCCTGAAATGCAGATCATTGAATGTCGGGAGTGCGGTTTGGTTACGCTTAGCGCAACCGGGCATATAGTTCCTGGATTTTATGAAAAATCCGGCATGCACGGTGCTGAGCCTGCACCAATGGACGCATGGATAAAGGAGACAGAGTGGGACGACAAGCGTCGTTTTGATATGTTGAGCACTATGCTCCCTAATAAGCGTTTGCTCGATTTCGGTTGTGGTGCAGCAGGATTTTTGCGGCTAGCGAAAAATCTGGCAGCAGAGGTTACTGGGATAGAGCTGGAAGCCAGAGTGCTTGACTATTGGGCGGGACAAATGAATATTGTTCCTAGTTTAGAAGCTGCAGGGGGTGGGTACGATCTAATCACAGCCTTTCACGTTATCGAACATCTTCAAGACCCGCGCGTGATACTGGCTAATCTTGCTGGCTTGTTGAAGCCAAATGGTCGGCTGATTGTAGAGGTGCCCAGCGGCAATGACGCGCTTCTGACGCTATACGACTGCGATGCATTTCAGCACTTCACTTATTGGAGTCAGCACTTGTTCTTATTCAATGGGTCCGCCCTCGAAACTTTGGCTCGCCAGGCTGGACTGCGGGTGGTGGCTGTGCAAAACTACCAGCGTTATTCGCTTTCAAATCATATGCATTGGTTGAGCAAAGGCAAGCCTGGTGGGCATCAGCGCTGGGCATTTCTTGACACACCAGAGCTGACGAGTGCTTATGCCAATACATTGGCAGCCCTTGGTAAGACTGACACATTAATTGCCCATCTTGAGCTTTGCGTGTAATGCTTTATCCTGCTCTCTTTGTTGACTATAAAGACGTAATCAATCTAAATCATGATAATTCGAACAAGCATGAGTTTTTTTGCTGTGTAGAAAGATTTTATAGTTACGGCAAGTGCCGCCTATTCTCGGGTGGCCTCAAGTGCGAGCTAATTGCTATCGTGCAGCGAATCCCGCAATGAGATTGCTCGTCTTGGCTGGGGGTTTCGGCACCCGCTTGAAAACAGCCGTAACCGATGTGCCCAAGGCCTTGGCGCATATCGGCGATGTCCCTTTTCTGCGCTTACAACTTGAGCAATGGCATGTGCAAGGCTTGCGCAAGTTTATTTTTCTGCTTCACCATCAGGCCGATCAGATAAAAGCGCATATCCAAAGGGGCTTTGTGAAAGTAAACAACTTTAGGCAAGGAAAAAACAAGTTCGGATATGGTTATTTGCTTACTCCCTCTGGAGCACGTGAAAAGGCAAGGCTAACTGCGAGTTTTTTGTAGAGAAAAATGCAAAAGTATGAAGCGATCAAGGATGAGATTGAGGCATTAACCAAAGACGATCCCTTACTGCCTTTGCGTGTTCCAAGCCAAGCGAGAGACTCAAAGCTTTGAGGCGATCAGGTCCTGATATTGGTGTTTAGCGGCATGTAATACCTGATATTTGAATAGATAAAAAATTGATCGAAGTTAGTCCAGTTATTCTCTGCGGAGGCTCAGGCACCCGCCTGTGGCCGCTTTCGCGGACGGGGTTTCCCAAGCAGTTCCTATGTCTCACAGGGCGCGACAGCCTCTTCCAGCAAGCGGCCACGCGACTAGCGCAAGTAGGCAGCGCGGACATCTCCGTAGCCCCTCCCCTGCTCGTTACTGGCGAGGATCACCGCTTCCTGGCTGCAGAGCAGCTGCGTGAAGCCAATATTGAGCTAGGCCAAATACTCTTGGAGCCCGTCGGTCGTAACACTGCCCCCGCCCTCACCTTGGCAGCGCTGGCGGCCCAATCGTCGGGTCAAGATCCAGTGCTGGTGGTCACGCCCGCTGATCAAACAGTGCTCAATACCAATGCGTTCACCCAGGCGATGGGAGACGCCATTGAAGAAGCGGCTCTGGGCACGATCGTCATCCTGGGCATTACCCCAGACCGACCCGAAATAGGCTACGGCTATATCCAGGTCAAGGGGGGTGCTGATACCGCGCTACCCGTCCAACGCTTCGTCGAAAAGCCTGACGCCACCTCGGCCCAAACATACCTGGATGTAGGCGGCTACTTTTGGAACGCCGGTATGTTTGTGCTCAAGGCCTCGGTGTGGCTGAAGGCCCTAGAGCAGTTTCGCCCCGACATCTTGCAGGCCACCCGCACCGCCTGGGAACAGCGTCGGGAAGATGGTCACTTTGTACGCCCTGGCAAAGAAGCCTTCAAGGCGATTCCGTCTGAGTCGATCGACTACGCAGTGATGGAGCATGCACCTGCAGCAGGTCTATCTATCAAGATGGTACCCCTCGATGCGGGTTGGAGTGACCTCGGCGCCTGGGACGCGGTGTGGAGCGTGTTGCCCAAGGACACCACCGGTAACGCCCATGTGGGCGATGTGCTTTTTACCGACAGCCGCAATACCTTGGTGAACGCTACCAGCCGCTTAGTGAGCCTAGTTGGGGTGCAGGACTTGATCGTCATTGAAACACCTGACGCGGTGCTGGTGGCTAACCGCACGCGCAGCCAAGACGTGAGGAACATCGTGAAGGCCCTGGCAGACAAGGGGCGAGAAGAGCAAACGCTCCACCGCAAGGTCCACCGCCCCTGGGGCTGGTACGACAGCATTGACGAGGGCGGCTGCTTCAAGGTCAAGCGCATTCAGGTGAAGCCCGGTGCTTCTTTGAGTTTGCAAAAGCACCACCACCGCGCCGAGCATTGGATAGTGGTGAAGGGAACGGCCGAAATCACCAATGGCGACCAGGTGCTCACGCTCACCGAGAACCAATCGACCTATATTCCCCTGGGCGAGGTGCACCGCATGGCCAATCCAGGCACGATTCCTCTGGAGATCATCGAGGTGCAGTCGGGCTCTTACTTAGGCGAGGACGATATCGTGCGCTTTGAAGACAACTACGGGCGAAAGAGCTAAGTGAACAACCTCAAGATTTACGTGGATACTCATCTGGGCATGGTGGGCCCGTCTATGAGCATAAACGCTAGGATGTTTACTTAACAAAAGCCGTCTGAGGTCTGGTATGGTTTTTACATAACACAATCTCGTTATAAAGCCACGCCCTCCTTTGTTCCATTGCACACGAATATCATCACCCGAGTGAAGTACCTAAATCGCATATTTCTCATCGAATTCATGCTGTAAGTCTATTAAATATTGGACGCTTTTATGCTCATTGAAAATAAGATAAAGCCTTATTTGGTGTTTTCTGGCGACAGCATTTTTGATGCCCTGAAACGCATAAACGACAACAAATCACGGATCGTATTTGTGGTGCAGGACAACGGAGTCCTTATTGGCTCGTTAAGTGATGGCGATGTGCGTCATTGGGTGACGCAGACGGGCGAGTTTGATCTGAATATGCCTGTCGACCGGGTCATGAATCGGGACTTCGTATCTCGCCCTCGGAGCGAATCACAGAACCAGATTGCACTTTACTTCGATCACACGCGCGACATCATTCCTTTGACGGACGAGCAGGGGCGCTTCGTGGCCCTGGCTCGAAAGTCAGCCACGGGCTTGCAGATCGGAGATTTTCTGGTGACCAATCAGAGCCCGACTTTCATAATTGCCGAGGTGGGCAACAACCACAATGGCGATATTGGGCTGGCCAAGGAACTGGTCGATCTCGCCATTGAAGTCAAAGCGGATTGCGTCAAGTTCCAGATGCGTGATTTGTCGAGTTTGTATTCCAACCAAGGCAAGAACGGAGAGGTGCGCTATGACCTAGGTTCGCAATACACGCTGGATTTGCTCAACAAGTTCCAGTTAAGTAACGACGAACTCTGTCAAATATTTGATTATTGTAAACAACGTGGCATTTTGCCCTTATGCACGCCCTGGGATCTGGTGAGTGTTCGGGTCTTGAATGAGTACGGGATGGAAGGCTTCAAGGTGGCCTCTGCCGACTTTACCAATTATGAGATGCTGGAAGCATTAGCCAAGATAGGCAAGCCCTTAATCTGCTCAACAGGCATGAGCACAGAGCATGAAATCCGAGGTTCGGTCAGCCTCCTTCGCCGTTTGGGGGTTCCTTACGCCCTGTTGCATTGCAATTCTACTTATCCCACCCCATTCAAGGATGTCAATCTCAGCTATTTGCCGCGCCTGAAAGAACTGGCCGGTACTATTGTGGGCTATTCTGGCCACGAACGCGGCTATGCTGTGCCCTTGGCAGCGGTAGCTTTGGGTGCTCGTATCGTGGAGAAGCATTTCACCGTCGACCGCAATATGGAGGGTAACGACCACAAGGTAAGCCTGTTGCCAGATGAATTTGCTGAGATGGTGCGCCAGATTCGCAATGTGGAAGAAGCAATAGGCCAAGGCGGTGAGCGTGAGTTGACACAGGGCGAGTTGATTAATCGCGAGAATTTGGCCAAGAGCCTGATGATAAATTGCGACTTACCACAAGGGCAGGTGATCCAGCGAAGCATGATCGTTGTCAAATGTCCAGGACAGGGCTTGCAACCTAACCGAATTAATGAAGTAGTGGGCAAGATAGCGCAACGAGACTTCAAAACTGGGGATCTTTTCTTCGAGTCCGACGTAACACCAAAATTGGCTAAGAAGCAGCATTACCAATTTTCACGACCCTATGGCATTCCTGCCCGCTATCACGATTATCAAGCCTTGATCGAAGGCAAGAATATTGACTTTGTTGAGTTTCATCTTAGCTACCACGATCTGGATGTGAAGCTGGCCGATTACTTCACTGAGCCGCTAGCCATAGGCTATGCAGTACACGCCCCAGAGCTGTTCGCGGGCGACCATATTCTTGATCTGGCCGCTGATGATTCAGACTACCTGGCACGTAGTATTGGCGAGTTGAAGCGCACTGTGGCGGTTGCTGAGGAGTTGCAAAAGTTTTTTCCTGCCACACCCAAGCCCGTATTAGTGCTTAATGCCGGCGGTTGGACACCTCAAGGATTTCTGCCGGTCGAAGCCCGTGCAGCTTTGTACAAGCGGGTTGCCAAGGCACTTGAGCAGGTGGATCTTAGTTCGGTGCAATTGGCCATCCAGACAATGCCGCCCTTCCCATGGCACTTTGGAGGTCAGAGCTACCACAACCTATTTATTGACCCCGAGGAAATTGTCGACTTCTGCATAAGTACTGGACACCGTATTTGTCTCGACGTATCTCACTCCATGATGGCTTGCAACTACTATCAATGGGACTTTGGCGACTTCTTGAACAAAGTCCTGCCATACACCATTCATCTGCATGTGGTCGATGCCAAGGGGGTCGATGGAGAAGGCGTGCAAATCGGCCACGGTGATGTGGACTTTGACATGTTGCGCGATAAATTGAATAAATATGCATTGGGTGTACCGTTCATTCCTGAGATTTGGCAAGGACACAAAAATGGAGGAGAGGGATTCTGGTCGGCAATGGCGTTTCTAGAAAAGATCGATATTTAAAAGTGATAAATTATATAAGACTCCCGAATGATAAATAATCAAAAAAAAATAATCATAGTCGGTGGGGGTACGGCTGGTGCAATCGTTGCAAAGAATCTTTCATCATATTTTGATGTAACTGTAATAGACAAGAGCAGAAACGTTCAAATGCCGCTGCTGTATCAAGTGCCGTTGATGATAGGGTTACTGTTTAATCGTCATACAAATCACATAAAAAAATCAACAATCCGATTTAACAATTATCGTCATACGCCATTCTTTCATCCTAATCTAATTGGCGGCACCTCGATAATAAATGGGTGTGTACACGTTATGGGGAGTTCGACTTTTTGGAGGCGAACATTGAAGCATTTTGGATTGGCAATCGATGACCTCCAAAAGAGCTATCAGAGCATATTCAGCAAAACAAAGGAAGCAGAAAAAATCCACCTGACAGAAGCGAAAAAAAGCTGGGTAGAAGATGCTTTCTTCGATGCGCTAAAAGAAAAAAGCATTGATCAAGGGGATGTTGAATGGACTGATGCTGCTGTAAGCGGCATGGTCTATAACACCGTTAAGCGATATTTAAGATCAAGTGTGCTGAATATAAATCCATTTAGAAAGTCAAAATTAATTGATGAGATTTGCATCGAGAGGTTAGTGGTAAATAGTAAATTCGAAATTGTTGGTGTTTTTGATGGGCGAAGCATTGTACTTGCTGATTATGTATTTTTGTGTGCAGGTGTAATTGGCACCAATAAATTATTAATGCGAGAGGCTCTACGGATTGAAGATAATTCTCTAATCAGTCTTGAGCTTGATGCAGGGCGAATAATTAGAGATCATGTTAACTTGCGTGTAAATGTTAAAACAAATAAAAATATTCAATCACTGAATGAAATTAATGCAAGCATCTTTAATAAAGCAAAGTTGGGGTTCAAGCATGCACTTGGGATTTGGACGTTGATGCGTGGCACAGGGGCCACAGCAACGGCTAATATCGATCTAGATGGCGATGGGGTAGTTGATACGCGTATTAATTTACTTCGATTTTACGAAGAGGGTAGGATGGGAAGTGGTGGTCAATTATTCCCCAGTAATTTGCCTGGCTTTTCTATTTCAATTACAAAAATTAATCCAGAATCGAGTGGGCGCATTGAGCTAAATAACTCTGAAGTAGAGGTCATGCCGAATTATTTGACGAGCGAAGCAGATATTGAGCACATGGAAAAAGCACTCGACTTTATTTTGCGATTGTTGGAGACGGATGCATTGTCTCGGATTATTGAAAGAGTTGAGAATATAGACCTAATAAAAAGTAATCCAGTGAAATATATACAAGATAATGGAAACAGTGGCTATCATTTGATTGGTGGATGCTCGCATTTATTGGGGGAGGACTTTCAGGTGGGTCGATTCGATAATCTATATATATGTGATGCAAGTGCAATTTCTGAATATGTATCTCCAAATATTCATTCAACTGTAGTTATTTTGGCTGATTTGTGTTCTAAAAAGTTCATTCGAAAAATCAATAAAATATGAAAAGAGTTGTGCTAATTATACAAGCCAGAATGGGGTCGAAGCGATTACCAGGAAAGTCAATGATGGATTTGATGGGTGCGCCTTTAGTTGGCCGTATTCTCGAGAGGGTTAAACGTTGTAGCAACTTGGACGATATCATCCTAGCGATACCCGATACCGAAAAAGATAATGTATTGCGGGAATTGGGCGAGAAATACGGCGTTAAGGTTTTTGCAGGGTCAGAAAATGACTTAGTTGAACGTTATTATCAAGCCGCATTGTGGTCGAACGCGGAGATTATTGGACGCTTGCCGGCAGATAATGCCACGCCAGAACCGGCTGAAATTGATCGCATTGTTGATCACCATTTGTCACTCGGACGGCGAGGATTCTCATCCAACCTTTCGGAGATCGGTGATTCCGAATACCCTGACGGGATCGGAGCAGAAATGTTCGATTTTTCATTGCTTGAAGAAGCTCGAGCCCGGCATAATGATCCGCTCCAGCGCGAGCATGTTCACCTCAATTTTTATAACTACAAAACAGGGCAGGCGGTTGATCCGGTATGGTGTCCTGTCAGTACAATAAAATGCCCCGCAGGCTTTCGCCGTCCCGATTTGATTCTGGATGTCAATACGCCGGAACAATACGAGTTCATGCGCCAACTTTATGAATATCTCTACCCAAGAAATTCACAATTTCATATCACCGATACGATATGCTGGTACGATGAAGTATATCGACACGAAAAATAAATGTACCAGGAATTTCCTAATGTGTATATCAACGAATAATAAGATTGATTTTTCGATGGTAAGTGCTTACATGAATTTAGGGGATATATAACAAGAACGATACTATTGCTGAACATAAGTATAGGTTAGAAAATTGTTTTTATTTTCGGATAACCATAAGAATATTATTGGATTTATGATGGTTTGACGAGAACAATGTCTTTTAGCTGGTGTAGATCAATCTCTATTTGAAGGTGAATACAAGCCTTACGAATAAAGGGTAAACTACGTTACTATGAGTCTATAATAGGTTGTGAAAAAACGGCAAATATCTTGATTAAACAGTTGTTATTCTTTTTTGTATCTCAATCAAAGAACAACCTGTTTAACTTTCCATATCGGAAAGAGTTTTGTATGTGGCGGCCTAATTGGCTGTCTTGATCGAAAATTGAGCTTATCATATGCAGTATTCAGATCACTTTCTAGTAGCCCAGAACTTTCTGCGGTTCCACTATGCTTGATTGGAATTGATGTACTGACTGATTATGTAACTCTTGCTTGAGCGCTTGTCATCGGACTTTCCCATCTCTAGAGGCCATTGGTAAAAAGACAGCACAGAAACAGCAATTGTCAATTGAATAATTTCCACCTAAAAAAAGAGAGAAATAAAATGCAAAAAAATCATCGCGTTGTTTATTTTAACGGTCAACTTGTACCGGAATCAGAAGCCAGGATTTCCATTTACGATTCGGCTTTGATGTTTGGGGACATGGTGTTTGAGATGACCCGTTCATACAATAAAAAGCAGTTCAAACTGCGCGAACATATTGATCGCCTTTATGCAGGTTTAAAGGTTCTTCGTATTCCGTTGCAAATGACACCGGAGGAAATGGAAAAGGCCTGTTATCAGACCATCGAAGCAAATGATCACTTGTTCAAAGCCGATGACGAGCACCGATTGATGATCGATGTTTCACGAGGTTTGTTGGGTATTTATCAGGGTATTGAAGGTTTGCAAAAAGGCCCGAATGTCATCATCGCGGACTTTCCTTTGCGCTGGACAGTCGCTTCGATGGGGGAGTTATTTGAAACGGGTATTAATGCCGTGGTCACTTCACAGCGTGTAATACCAGGGCATCTACTTGATCCGAAAGTTAAGAACCGTAGTCGTATCCATTACCTAATGGCAAATATTGAAGCTGGTCAGATTGAAGGCAATAACAATTGGGCGTTGTTGCTAGATCCCGATGGGTTTGTGGCTGAAGGCACAGGTAGTAACTTCTTTATTATCAAGAACGGTGCAGTTATAACACCCGAAGGGCGTAATATTCTTCGAGGTATTTCGCGCGATTACGTTGTGAATGAGCTGTGTCCGCAATTAGGCTTACCAATTATAGAAAAAAATATTGAAACCTACGACATTTATACCGCAGATGAGGCCTTTATGACTGGGACACCCTTCAGCATGTTACCGGTAACGTCTTTGAACGGAAACTCCATTGGTCAGGGTGTAGTGGGTGAGGGCTTTAAACGATTAATTGGACAATGGAGTGCAAATACTGACGTGGATATTGTCGGGCAAATCAAGAAATGGGATATGGAGCGTGCTGGTGCGGGTACAGGAGATGCCCCAACCCCCTATCGTTTCAGAAACAAATGACACGGGAAATTTGCTGCATGCACAGACGACTTTGCGAGCACTTTTCATTATTGATTTCGTTTGGGCGAATGGGGCGGCAATATGAATACACGGACGCAGTGCAGTTTTTATGCTCAATATTGTCATCTGATATTACTGGATCAAATGTAGCTTTGGACGGGGGGCGCACCGCGTGGTAGAACGTTTACTCGTCACAACGGCACTACAAGAGACCTGGCCGGAAAAAGGTGTGCCCGTTTTATTTATTGGCGAATGGTGCCGTCTCTACGAACGAAAATCAGCGTGGGAACATCGAGATGCACTGGTGGCTCCTTATCACTGGGATGACCGAAAAAAGCTGTATCAAGACTACGATTATCTTACGAAACTATATGAGGAACTTCTCAGTGAACTTGCCGCACAACTGAGTGAATTGCATTGTGTGAAACACTCCTTGCGTTATTGGCGAATTTTGATCGGGCCATGGCTTGGTTATTTCATACAGATGTTGTTTGATCGCTGGTTCATGCTCCATCAAGTGCTGCGTGATGACGACATCTCCGGGGTGCGAGTTCTGACGCACCTAGAACATGAATATGTGCCTAACGACATGGCGGCATTTTCAAACTTGTTTATAACCGACGAGTGGAACGAAACTATCTACAGTCAAATTCTCGAAAGACTTGGCATACCTATTGAAAGGCTTGCCCTGAAAAAACAGGTCCCTTTTTCGGTCGGTAACAGAATACGGCAATCAAGTCCTTATTTAGTACTAAAGCGTGGGTTGGCACGGGCTGCCAGCAACTTATCAGGGATCTTGTGTCGAGATGATGAGTATTTTTTTATCTCGACTTGTATCAGCATAAAGCTTGATTTCCAATTACAAGCAAGGCTTGGGCAATTGCCCAAATTATGGCGATCAGTGGCAGGCCCAGAGAGCGAGTTCGATCTTGCTGCGCGACAATGGCAGCTGCCCAGTGCTGAAAATAATGACGAGTTCTCGAATCTGGTTCGTGCCATGCTTCCTCGACATATCCCCAAGGTTTATCTGGAGGGATACCCCGCCCTAGTTTCCTTGACGAATGATTTGCCGTGGCCAAAACGTCCGAGAGCGATATTCACTAGTAATTCATTTAGTACGGACGACGTGTTCAAGGCGTGGGCAGCAAATAAGGTCGAGGGCGGTACGCCGTTAGTGATTGGTCAGCATGGGGGAAATTATGGGATGGCATTATGGAGTTTTATTGAAGATCATGAAATTGCAATTGCGAATAAATTCTTGACTTGGGGTTGGAGTTCGCCAGAGGAAAAAAAAGTTACGCCAATAGGTAATTTCAAAGGGTTTGGTAAGCGCAGTCAGTCAGAGAAAAAGGGTTTTGCAATATTGGTTGAAGCGGCCTTTCCTCGGCAAAGTTATCATATGTATAGCGTGCCAGTATCTGCCGGCCAGTGGATGGACTATTTCTCAGATCAGTGTCGATTCGTTGAGGCGTTGCCTAAAAATTTACAAAATCAATTGTTAGTTAGGCTTTACCCTCAGGACTATGGTCTGGGACAAAAAAAACGTTGGCGAGAACGTTTTCCAGATCTTCAGCTTGAAACAGGCGTTCAGACGATGGAGTCCTTGCTAAAGAAAACTCGAATATATATAAGTACCTATAACGCGACCACTTATCTGGAATCGCTTTCTATGAATTTCCCAACTATAATTTTTTGGAATCCAAAGCATTGGGAATTGCGTCAAAGTGTATGTCCATATTTCGAAAAATTAAAATCTGTCGGTATATTTCATGAAACTCCTGAGGGTGCAGCACGGCAGATGTCACTAATATGGGATGATGTACATAGCTGGTGGCATGCCAAAGAGGTGCAGGCCGCACGTAAAGAGTTTTGTGAGCGCTATGCGCGAATACCCGAACGGCCGCTTGATCAAATGGTCAGTCTCTTTCGGGAAATTGTCGAAGAGTGACGAACTCAATTCGAGCTCGTTTTGGTTTCAGCCTAATAGCCAATCTATCAAAGGCTGCCGTCACCTTTGGTACCGGCATTATAGTTGCTCGCGGGTTGGGGCCCAACCAATTCGGCACAATGATGTTTTTGCTTGGAACGTTTACTGCAGTTCGCGGATTGCTCGACATGAGTAGTTCAACTGCATTTTTCACCTTCCTGTCTCAACGCCAGCGTAGCAGGAACTTTGTATTCTGGTATTTCGCGTGGCTTGTGCTGCAATTTTTGTTACCCCTGTTGGGAGTGGGCCTGCTGTTTCCTAATTCATGGATTGAACTTGTCTGGAGGGGTGAACAGCGTCAGTTAGTGATTCTTGCGTTTCTCGCCGCTTACATGCAGTCGGTCCTGTGGACGACTATGCTTCAGATGGGTGAGTCGCAGCGCCTTACGCGCTTGGTGCAAGGGGTTGCGGTGGCGGTAGCACTGGTTCATTTCATTCTGATTCAGCTCGTCTGGTGGGCTGACAGGTTAACTATAGAAGCGGTGTTTGGCTTAATAATTGTCGAATGGCTAATTGCGGTGCTAATGGTAGTAAAGCAGTTACCATTTGATCAGTTACCGGAAAATAGTGAGACAACAAGATCCATAGTTATTGAGTTTTGGAATTATTGCAAACCCCTAGTTCTTTATAGCTGGCTTGGCTTCGCTTATGAATTTTCTGATCGGTGGTTGCTGCAAAAATATGCAGGTAGTGTAGAACAAGCCTATTATTCCGTGGCCTTTCAGTTTGCCGCAATTGCCGCAATTGCCACCTCCTCAATTATGAATATCTTCTGGAAAGAAATTGCCGAAGCGCAGCATCAAAACAATCATGAGCGTGTAGAACTGCTGTATAAAAAAGTATCGAGGGGACTTTTTTTTGTTTCGGCTACCGGAGCAGGATTCTTTGCGCCGTGGGCCGAAGAAATTCTACGAATCACCCTTGGTGTAGCATATATTGGTGGGGCAAATACATTGATGCTGATGTTTTACTACCCTCTGCATCAGACAATGGGGCAGATTGGCGGCACAATGGCCTATGCCACTGGTCAGGTAAAGGTTCATGTTAAGATCGGGATAGCCTTTATGATGTCAAGTATCGTGGTGTCTTATTTTGTGTTAGCAACTGCTGAAACTTTCTTGCCGGGATTAGGGTTAGGTTCTCTAGGTCTTGCTAGCAAGATGGTAGTGATGCAAATAATTTCGGTGAATGCCTTGGCCTATTGTCTCTCCCGAAATTTAAACATTAGATTCGACTGGGTATTTCAATTTGTAACCACCGCAGTTTGCAGCGGTTCTGGGTTTGCGTCCTATACATTGTCCCATGTTATTCTTTCAAATGAGACATCTCTTGCGAGGCTTTTACTGGCAGGATTTGTCCACATTATTTTATTGATAATTATATTATTCTCGTTGCCATCATTGTTAGGTATGAGGCGACAGGAATTAATGAGCTTTGTCGTCGTAAAGCGTTAAATTAATTTAAAGAAAAAGATGGAAATGAGAAAGAAAAGTATATGGGCTGTGGTTGCAGCCCGGTCAGGATCAAAAGGCTTGCCTGGTAAAAATATAAGAAATTTGGCCGGAAAGCCATTAATTTCGCATGCGATTGACTTTGCAAATAAATCCGGATTATTTGAAAAAGTATTGCTTTCTACAGATTCACAGGAGTATGCGGAAATTGGCATGAAGAATGGAGCATGGGTGCCATTTTTACGTGGAACATATGCAGCGCAAGATAATAGTATGGAAGAGGACGTTCTTCAAGACTTGGACGTAAAGCTAAAAGGAATAATGGTTGATCCTCCAGAAATAATTGTATGGTTAAGACCAACATTCCCATTTCGTTCAATTGAGGATTTGAGATTGGGATTATCAAAGTTAGATGATTATACTGACTCCGTGCGCCTCGTTACAGAGGGCGAACCAAGACTTTACGAAATCAATAATGATTATCTCGTTCCGCGCTTTGAAGATTGTGGGCGATCAATGATTAGGCGTCAAGAATTTCCTGCTACCTTTAAAGTTTTTCACACAGATATTTTTTGGTATAGAAATATAGTCAAAGGCAAAAAGTTCTTGGGGGATAAAGTTCGAGCAGTTCCTGTTCATAAGATATGTGCGATGGATGTGGATGGTATTGAGGACTTTGAAATGATAGAAGCATTGATTTCATCACCGTACGCATTCATAAAAAAATATACCCATTAATAATTAATGTCTTTGCCATTCAACCAAAAGGAAATTCTTGATTTTTGTAATCAAGTTTCTGATGCAATGCCAATAATTCTTAATCTTCGTGACAGCTTCCGAGCTAAATGTGATAATAGCTACGTCAGCGATGGTGATCTACTAGTTCAGACTATCGCAGAATCATGGAAAAGAAAATATTTCCCTGATCATAAATTGATTTCAGAAGAAATGGCGCCATTTAATGAGGAATGGGATCCTTTTGGAAGTTACGTTGTTCTAGACCCTATCGATGGAACTGAAAACTTTGTTTCAGGACTAAAAGAGTGGGGCGTCGGGTTGTCAATTTACACTTCAGGAATTCATCAAGGTTCTTGTATTTATTTGCCAGAATTGAATGAGCGACAAATTACTGGGATGCCGATAATGAGACATCGTTCTCGTATTGTTGGCTTATCTTCTTCTTTGACTGCTGATGACATTGCAAAACTGAATTGGCGAAAAGACGTTGAATTTAGAATTATTGGTTGCGCTATGTATAATATTTTGATGGCTGCCAGAGGTGCCTTTTGGTATTTTGAGAATGTTAGGGGTGTAAATTGTTGGGACATTTTGCCGGGGCTTAACCTGGCGCTAGAGGCGGGATGTCATGCTTGGGTAGACAATGAACCTTACCAAGGGGAAATTCTATTTCCTAATAAGAAATATCGTGTACGAATTGAGCAGCGGAGTTTTAAAAATGAATAGATCTGAAGCATTGATAGCTGCCACGAACGGTAAAGAGGCGGCCGATATCGTAATAGTTGGCAAGGGGGCTAGCATAGATAGAGTGTGCATAGATGCAATTCGTGACAAAATCATTATTAACGCGAATGATTCCGAATCAATTGTCCCAGGAGATGTTGGTGTATTTCATCATGGTTGGGTCCTCGATCGCTTTGAACATGCGGAGCCAAGTTGTCGTCTTTATGTCACTGACCGGTCCTTGCCAGCTAATTACAACGTTTATCATGCATCTTATGCCCCATATGACGAGGAGAGTGAGCTTTTTCTAGATCGTTTTTTTGATCAAGAAGTTCTCTGGTTAGAGCATGCCGCAATCATTAGTTGTCTTCGTGTGGCGAACGAAATCGCCAAGACTCTCGGCGTAAAAAAAAGAGTCTTTTTGCTTGGTTTTGATTTCTCACTTGAGAACGGATTTTCAACACGGATTGAAAATGGTCTTCATGGAACAGAGAATGCGTATGTTGATCAATTGGTTCGTATGCAAGAATCTTATCTTGAAAAGCTTCTTAGTGAACGTGAGCGACTAAATATAGAAATCATACATATTGGTACAAGACCTTACTCTCTATTTACTGTAGAGGCATTTAATGCATTGCTAGAACAAACGCCAACAAGCGTTAGCGTTTCGGTTGATGCGCCAGATCTTGACAGATCTGAACAGCATGTTTTAATAGTAGCCGAGATTACGACTAATCACTTTGGGGATAAAGAAAGACTTCATGCAATGATCCGACTTGCCAAAAGGGCCGGTGCGGATTATGTCAAGCTTCAGAAGCGAGATGTTGACAGCTTTTATAAGCCTGAAATGCTTTCGAAACCCTTTAAGAGTCCTTTCGGAACCACCTTTCGTGACTATCGTCATGGTCTAGAGTTGAGTTTTGCGGATTTCGAATGGGTAGATTCGATTTGTAACAAAATTGGAATAGGTTGGTTTGCATCTATTCTTGACGAGCCATCATTTGAATTTATAAAGCAGTTTAATCCCGGATTGATTAAATTGCCTTCCACAATTTCAGAAAAAAAGAGTTATCTTCAAAAGGTAGGTGAAGACTGGAATAATGGATTGGTTATTTCTACAGGAATGACTGGACCTGAATATGAGGACTTCATTGCAGCCTCATTTAATAATGCAAAAGAGATTTACTTGCTTCAATGTACCTCCTCCTATCCTACGCCAGAAAATGATGCTGGAATCGGCGTGGTTCGTCACTATCGTGATTTGTCAATTACGGATCCACGAATTATTCCTGGCTTTTCAAGCCATGATATCGGATCTTTGTGTTCACAGTTGGCTGTAGCGGCAGGGGCAAAAATGATTGAAAAACATGTAAAGCTTGGAAGTGTTCAGTGGGCGCATTTTGATGAGGTGGCTCTAGATTTATCAACAGATCAGTTTGCAAACTTTGTAGCTGATGTGCGTCGTGCACAGCGAATCGTAGGTTCAGATAAAAAGAAAATTTTTGATTCGGAACATCACAAGTATTGAGCGTTTGAGTTAGGCTTAAATTCAAATATTTTTAAATGAAAAAGTTTCGGATCTAATTTTGTGGAGATCAGGGATCACATTAGTAGTCTACTTATCTGGGATGATAAAGGTCCTCCGCCGCCCGCTCAATGTACTATATTATGGCAAAGTTTTAATGAGAATAAAGCGGGTTCAATTGTATCAATTCCTAAGTTTGTTGAAGAAAACGCGTTGGAGCTTCGGGGGAAGTACTTAAAATGGATATATGAACTTGGTGAAAAGAGATATAAAGAAAATAGAGTTGTTGACTATTTGGAGTTGCGACCAAACTTAAGCTTCTGGTGGATGACATTGTTGCTTGAGAAATGTAACTTTGCAAAATCCCCCCAAATTGATGACGCGATTAGATTGCTGGCTCTTGAGAAGTGGCTAAGCCGGCGAAAGATTAGCCATTTAACAGTCATATCTTCTAATTCTTCTTTGGTGGCTGTTATCGAGAAATGGTGTTGTTCGAATGGGGTTAAGTTTAAAACTAAAAAATCGAAATTAAGCACTTTCAGATTAAGTTCTCGGCGCCATATTTTTTTTCGCCGACTGCCATTCATGTTGCGGGGATATTTGTGGCTCATTCGTAAAACATGGCTTAGTTGGCCCTTGCGAGGTGTTGGTGTAGATGAGTGGCATGCTTCCAGTGCAAAGAATACATTTATTTCTTATTTATTTAATTTAGTGCCGCAGGCTGCGTCAGCTGGTAATTTTGAGAGTCGATACTGGGCACATCTTCCGGAACAGCTTGAACAAAGCAATATTAAAACGCGTTGGTTACATTTGTGGGTTCGAGATGGAAACTTATCAAATGGAAAAAATGCTAGATTATTAATTCAACGGTTCAATGCAAATGAATCTATTAATCAAGTACACGTCACACTAGAAAGCTTTATCAATTCAAAGACGCTAATGGCGACGTTTAGGGACTGGAGTAAAACGCGTAGGAAATGTAAGCTAATAGAAAAAACGCTGGCATCAGTAACCGACGAGGCGACTTTTGATCTTTGGCCTATCGTTCGTGAGGATTGGAAAGAATCGATATACGGCTCAGAGGCCGCTGCCAAGCATCTAATGCTGAATTGTTTTGAGGCTGCGTTTATTGCTAGTTCAGTTCAAACACTTGGTGTGTATCTTCAAGAAAACATAGGTTGGGAGTTTGGTCTGATTGCAGCCTGGAGGCAACAAGGGCATGGACGGTTGGTTGGAGTTCCGCATACAGTTGTTCGCTTTTGGGATCTTCGCTATCATTTCGACTCAAGAATCTATAAAAAAGAAGATAAATTCGGTTTACCATATCCGGATAGCATTGCTGTAAATGGGCCTATTGCAAAAAGTATTTTAATTGAAGGTGGATGCCCACGTACTAAAATAATTGAGGTAGAGGCTTTACGCTATTTGCATTTGTTGAGCATTGATCGTTTCAGTTCAGATACAGCAAAAATAGGAAAAATTCGAATCCTAGTGATAGGCGATTACGTTAAACAGAATACAATCAATCAGATGAAAATATTGGAGTCATACTTAATCTCCATAAAAAGATCCGACATTGAGATTATCGTTAAATCCCATCCAGCACAACCTATAAGTGCAAGAGATTATCCAGGTATTAATTTTGTTATGGTTGAAGATTCGCTCAACCATTTGTTGTATCACTGCAATATCGCATATGCGAGTAGTGCCACAAGTGGGGCGGTTGATGCATATCTTTCGGGGATTCCTGTTATTTCTGTTTTATCTGAAAATACTTTGAATCTAAGTCCGCTTAGGGGTTTGCCTAATGCAATATTCATATCAAAAAAAGAAGAGCTCGGTTGTGCTATTGATAAAATAATGACCGGAAAAAATAGTTTAATTCGAGGCAAAATTAATTACTTCTACTTGGATGAAAATTTGCCGCAGTGGATAAAATTGCTGCAGCATGACTAGATAACTTTATCTTATTGAAAGAATACATGTGAAAAAAATATACGCAACAGAGTGGCAGGGAATTCCTTTTAGCTTTATTCAAACTTCGCAGAAGGAACTCGCCAGAGCAGATTTTTACAATCTCTTTTATGAAAAATTATTTAAAAAATATTCAGATTATGAAGCGTTACCAGAAGCTTGGAGATGTTCAAAATCCGAGTTGGCTGATTTGCTTTCTCAACAAACATCTGGCGCTGTAACTGTGCTTTCGTACGGTTGTGGTCTAGGTTATATGGAGCAGCGTATTCATAATTTACATAAAAAAAGAATTGAATTGCATGTTCAAGAATATGCCTCTGATGCCCTACAGTGGTTGAGTAAAGTTTTGCCTGCGACCCAAATTCATGAAGTGAACGATTATCCAATTGGGCCATTCGATATGATTTATTTGTCGGCTGTTGACTATGCGATGACAGATGATGAACTTGTTAATCTACTTTCACGATTTAAAAACGAACTTAAATCTAATGGACAAATTATTATGATATCAGCAAGTTACCTTGACTATTATAACAAAGAGGGCGTATTGCGCGCCATCAAAGAGATGATCAAGGCGGCGCTACATTTTTGTCGATTGCGCGATCGGGGCCAGCTTTGGGGTTGGATGCGTACACGTTCAGATTATCAAAGGTTGATTCGAGCAGCTGGCTTTGTTAACATAAAAGATGAATTTTTGGTAACCTCAAATCAAAAAACATACTGGATTTCAGGACGGCTAACATGATTCGTTTATCTAAATCAGTTGTTAGTCAGGCTGAAATTGCAGCTGTTGCTGCAATACTTGAGCGCGGCTTTTTAGGTATGGGGGGGGAGGTTCAGCGATTTGAAGATGAGTTATCTTCATATTTGGGTGGGCGACATGTGGTTTGCGTGAATACTGGTACCTCCGCACTTCATTTGGCACTGCAGGCAATTGGCGTAGGAGTGGGGCATGAGGTTCTAGTGCCCACATTAACATATGTGGCCTCATTCCAGGCGATAGCGGCTACTGGTGCTATACCAGTTGCTTGTGATGTACGTGAGATTGATGGCTTACTGGATCTTAATGATGCTGAAAGTCGCGTAACCAAGAAAACTCGCGCCATTATGCCGGTTCACTATGCTAGTTTCGTGGGTGATTTAGACGCAGTTTATGCATTTGCCAAAAAGTTCGGCTTGCGTGTAATCGAAGATGCCGCTCATGCGTTTGGCTGCACCCATGGCGTTCAAAGAATTGGTAATTTTGGTGATGTAGTTTGTTTTAGTTTCGATGGTATAAAAAACATCACCTCGGGCGAAGGGGGGGCAGTGGTGAGTGCCGATCCAGAGGTTATCGCACGCGTACAGGATGCTCGTTTGCTTGGCGTTGCCCGAGATTCAGAGAAGCGTTATCGTGGCGAGCGTAGTTGGGATTTTGATGTTTCGGCTAAAGGTTGGCGGTATCACATGAGTGATATTATGGCAGCAATCGGTCGTGTCCAGTTAAGACGGTTCGAGTCCGAATTCAAGCCCCGACGTCGCGAACTGTTCGCGCTGTATTGCCAAGGATTGAAAGACGTTGCCGGGTTGGTATTGTTAAAAAGTGATGCCGAATCTGTTGTCCCTCACATTTTCCCTGTACGAATACTTGATGGGCGCCGTGATGCAATACGTCAAGGTCTTGAGGATGTAGGTATTCAAACAGGTATTCACTATAAACCGAATCATCTGCTTGATTACTTTGGTGGTGGTAAATCTTCGCTACCGGTTGCCGAAAAATTATACGAAGAATTGTTGACGTTGCCAATTCACCCTGGTGTTTCAGAGGAAGAGTGCAACTTTGTCGTTGAGAAAATAATTAAATTGCTAAAGGAAAAATAATGAAAACAGTAATACTCTGTGGAGGATTGGGCACGCGATTGGCAGAAGAAACGGATGTAAGACCTAAGCCGATGGTAACTGTAGGAGGGCACCCGATTCTTTGGCACATCTTGAACCTGTATGGTAGTTATGGGTTTAAAAATTTTGCCTTGGCACTGGGCTACAAGGGAGAAGTTATTAAGGAATATTTCCTTAACTATTATTCACTTGATAGTGATTTGCGAATTGATTTGTCATCTGGGAAGGTTGAGCATTTACGCCCTACTATGCGTAACTGGCAATTAGAGCTAATTGATACCGGTGCGGCGTCCATGACTGGTGGGAGATTACATCGTTTAGAGACTTTAATACGGCCTGAGGGAACGTTCATGCTGACCTATGGCGACGGTGTGTGTGATGTAGATATAAATAGATTGGTCGCTTTTCATCGCTCGCACGGTAAGTTGGCGACTGTGACAGCAGTTCGACCGCCAGCTCGATTTGGCGGTATGGTATTTCAAGGTGATTGTGTCTCAGATTTCAGGGAGAAGCCGCAAACTGGCGAAGGTTGGATTAATGGTGGGTTTTTTGTGTTTGAGCCAGGAGTTTTTGACTACCTAGAAGGGGATGCTACTGTATTAGAGGGGGCCCCACTGGAGGGTCTCGCACGCGATGGGCAGCTTATGGCCTTTAAGCACGAAGGTTTTTGGCAGTGCATGGATACTGTGCGTGATCGCCAATTGCTTGAGGGTATGTGGAATGACGGCCATGCTCCTTGGAAAAAATGGTAGGAGTAAGTATGTTTGGTAATGTTTACAAAGGTAGGCGAGTGCTGATTACTGGCCATACAGGATTTAAGGGTTCATGGCTAAGCCAGTGGTTGCATAACTTGGGTGCTGAAGTGGCTGGGTATTCGCTTTATATGCCCTCAACCCCAAGTAATTTTGAAGTGCTTGATCTTGAGCCTCGCTTAAAGCACTACATTGGTGATATTCGAAATGCTGAAGCAGTCAAGGCGGTATTTACAGAATTTCAGCCTCAAATTGTGTTTCATCTTGCGGCACAGGCAATTGTTCGAACTTCATATGATGAACCAATGCAGACATTTGAAACTAACTTGGGAGGGACTGTAAATGTACTCGAGGCCTTGCGTACAACATCATCTGCGCAAGTGGCCGTATTTATTACAAGTGATAAATGTTATGAAAACGTAGAATGGGAATACGGCTACCGTGAAGATGATCATCTCGGCGGTAAAGATCCGTACAGTGCATCAAAGGCATGTGCGGAAATTGCGATTTCATCTTATGCCCGTTCGTTTCTAATCGCTGAAGGTAAAAGGGTTGCTTCAACTCGTGCTGGTAATGTCATCGGAGGCGGTGATTGGGCAAAGGATCGCATCGTTCCTGATTGTATGCGTGCTTGGGCTGAAGGAAGGGCTCCTATTGTACGTAGTCCCTTAGCAACTCGGCCATGGCAGCATGTGCTCGAGCCTATATCGGGCTACCTTTGGTTGGGAGCTAAGCTAGCCATGGGCTTTGATGGCTTGGAGGGGGAGGCTTTTAATTTTGGTCCGCGTGCTGAGGTCAATCAACCAGTTTCACGCCTGATTGAAGAAATGCAAGTGACTTGGAAGGCGCCTTCATGGGAGGCTGACTCTTCTGGAGTTGGGGCTAAAGCTGAGGCGGGATTACTAAAACTTTGCTGTGACAAGGCGTTACACCGCCTTGGTTGGCAAGCTGTGCTTGGATTCAATGAGACTGTCTCAATGACCACAAAATGGTACAAGGAGTACTATCAAGGCACGGAAAACATGGTCAAGCTGACAAATGAGCAGCTCGCGCTATATGAGCGCTTGGGATTAGAAAGAGGGGCGCCGTGGACAAGTTGAATCCTTTTATTGATGGCGTTTCCATTACGGCGCTGCGTATCATTTCCGATGAGCGTGGTGCTGTGCTGCATATGCTACGCGTGGACGAGCCGCAATTTGAAGGCTTCGGCGAGCTCTATTTTTCATCTGTAAAACCTAGTGTAGTTAAAGCTTGGAAACGACACCATTCAATGGTTCAGAGATTCACTGTGCCGGTTGGTGCGATACGGTTGGTTATTTATGATGACCGCCCCGAGTCACCTACCCAAGGTGTCCTGCAAGTGGTTGAAACCGGGATGGCGTTCGGAAGATACGAATTAATCCGCTTGCCTGCCATGGTCTGGTACGGCTTTATTGGTATCAGTGAGACTGAAAGTCTGATTGCCAACTGCGCATCCCTGCCGCATTGTGCTGCAGAAGTGGATAGGATGACTGCCGAAAGTATGGCGATTCCTTATAAATGGACGAATCCATGAAAAGCCAACAACCTTTGGTTAGTGTAATTATGAATTGCTTCAATGGAGAGAAATACTTACGAGAGGCGATGAACTCTGTTTTTTCACAGACTTTGCAGAATTGGGAAATAATTTTCTGGGATAACGCATCTAGCGACACGTCCGCAGATATTGCCATGTCATTTAAGGACAGCAGAATCAAGTATTTCCTCAGCTCATCCAACACTAGTCTCGGAGAGGCGCGCCGTAACGCAGTCAACGTTGCCCGAGGGAAATGGATCGCATTTCTGGATTGTGATGATATTTGGTATAATAATAAGCTGGCTGTACAGATAAATGCTCTGGAAGGTACGGAATATGTTTTTACTTACGCGGGTATCAGAGAGATAACTGCACAGGGTAAAAAAATTCGCTCAATTCTACCAAAATATGAGTCGGGGGATTTGCTTGGGAACTTGCTTACTCAATTTGATGTAAATATGGTTACTCCAGTAGTCCGTCGCAGATTTCTTTTGGATAATGAAATTAACTTTGAGCCTGAGATAACCGCATCAGAGGAATATAACTTGTTTGTACGTCTCGCAGCAAGGGGGGAAGTGCTGGTGCAAAAAAGGATTCTAGGTGATTACAGAGTATATCCTGGTAGTCTCACGGATCAAAAAATTAGTCGCTGGGCCATCGAGCGACGTTTGACATTGAAGCAGTTGTGTGCTGAAGTTCCTTCTGTACCAAAAGCTCTTCCTGGCCCATATAGAGAGGCTGAAATGCGTGCTGACTATTATGAGGCACGATATCTAGTGTCGTTAGGCTGTCATAAACAAGCTAGAAATATCATGAACCGAATCGGCGTATCCAATTTGAAATACAGGTTGCTTGGGATTGCACTTTATATTCCGGGTTTGTGGTCTTTAATACATCAGAAAATAATCAGAAGAAAGCTGGTTACGTTGCTACATCGATAAAAAATTTTGCAATAATAATTTTTTCATGTTAGAGTTTTTGGTAGATCTAATTCGTTTATATGGACTCTAAAAATACTAGCTTGAAATATAAAAAATTTTTAAGCTCAACGATTGTTGGCGTTGTTCTTTTAGGGGTTTTCTCTGGTTATTCAAGCTATTTGCTGCTAATAAATAGTACTCTTTTGGTATTGTCTGCCGTTCATTGCCTTGGCTTTACTATACCAAAAGACATAAGTTTTAGAAGTACATTTTTTTTTACATGGGCAATAGTTTTTTTATATTTAATTAAGTTGGTTGCTGAGGGGCAATCCTTTAGTGTGTATGTTGATAGTTTTTACAAATATTATGGCTCGTTGATTTATTATCTCTATTTTTGCATTGTATTTAATGCCTTCCCTCCGGCGCAGAGGAATAAATTAATTAAAAATTTATTTATGCTTATCTTGGTGGCTGCTATAATAAGTATATTGGGGGAGTATTTTTTTTCAGATGTTGCCATAAATTTAAAGCAATATGATGGCGCAGATCCCTTGGAGGGTCGAATTTACGGCTTCGCTGGCAGGCCGTCAATTACGGCATTTATCCTTGTCGTCGTCGTGTATCTTTACTTCACCATAGATTTGCATGAAATTAAATTTGCTAGAGATGTGCCTTTAATTTTTGCTTTTTTGATTGCTTTCGTCATGGTTGGTTCCGGGGTTGGTTTCTTTGCGTTAGTTATTTTGCTTTTGATTAAATTTTTCCGAAATCGCTTTTTATGGTTGCTGGTTGGATTGATCTTTTTGTTTGTGTTGACTAGCGGAATTCCTCAAATTGAAATTTTTAGGCGAACCGTGAGTTTGGATGATAGTGGTGAGTACTATATAAACGCTCTTATTGACCTTAAGTTATTGCAAATTGAATATCTGCTTCCTAATGGAGTCTCTATTATAGGAGAGACTAACTCATACCAGAATGGATTAATTGGTGGAGATTTTGCCTTGCCTGTATTTTTGGGAGAGGTAGGCTTTATAGGTATTTTGTTAATGTTTTTTTCAATTGCCTTAAATATATCACGTTACAATATAGTTATGATAACTCTTTTCTTGTTAACTTCAATGCATTACGCCACCTTTTTTTGGGGTGTTCCATCGTTGGTATTTGGTCTTATTCTTGCTACAACAAGAAATAAATCCAAAGAAAATACATGGGCGTGATTGAATGTCTTATCACGGGCTAGGCATCTAATTTTATTTGAAAAATTGAAAATGGGTATTATAAATGTTTAACAATAAAGTGCTGTTAATAACGGGTGGTACAGGTTCTTTTGGAAACGCAGTGTTGCGTCGATTTTTGGAATCCGGTTTGACCGAAATTCGCATACTGAGTCGTGATGAGAAGAAGCAAGACGACATGCGCAAGCGCTACAACACCCCAAAACTGAAGTTCTATATTGGTGATGTTCGTGATCCGCAGTCCATAATGAGTGCTGTTAGGGGGGTTGATTTCATTTTTCATGCGGCTGCACTTAAGCAGGTTCCTTCTTGCGAGTTTCACCCCCTTGAGGCTGTCAAGACTAATGTGCTTGGAACAGAAAATGTCCTCGAAGCTGCGATTCAATGTGAAGTCAAAAGGGTGGTGGTGCTCAGCACCGATAAGGCTGTTTATCCAATCAATGCAATGGGCATAAGCAAAGCCATGATGGAAAAGGTGGCTATAGCAAAGTCGCGCACAAGTTTACAAACAGTGATAAGCGTGACCCGCTATGGTAACGTGATGGCATCAAGAGGTTCGGTCATTCCTTTATTCGTTGAGCAAATCCGATCGGACAAGCACATTACCATCACAGACCCCTCAATGACTCGCTTTATGATGACATTGGACGATGCCGTTGATTTGGTGTTATACGCTTTTGACCACGGCCAACCAGGGGATGTATTCGTTCAAAAGGCGCCCGCTGCAACTATTGAAGTTCTCGCTAGAGCGCTTATGACGCTGATGGGAAAACCTGAGCACGAAGTGAAAATTATTGGTACACGCCACGGAGAAAAGCTGTACGAAGTCTTGCTCAGTCGCGAAGAAATGGCTGCCGCTGAGGATTTGGGAAAATACTACAGAGTTCCGCCCGACCTGCGAGATCTAAATTACTACAAATTTTTAGATTATGGAGAGGTCAAGATCTCTGAAGCTACCGACTATAACTCCCACAACACAGAGCAATTGGGTACTGAGACCATGCAAACGCTTTTGATGAAGTTAAGGTTTATGCGCGGAATTACTAAAGGTGAGTTGATTGACGCAGAGGAATAGATTATGAAGGTTTTGGTAACTGGAGCGAACGGTTTCATTGGGAAAAACTTGGTGATGCGCCTGCTCGAGCAAGTTGGTACGGAGGTGCTGACTTATGTGCGTGGTCAAGACGATGCTTATCTGCACGGCTTGTTGGCCGAAGCAGATGCAGTGGTGCACTTGGCCGGAGTTAATCGTCCAACTCATTTAAGCGAATTTAATACAGTCAACACTGGCCTAACCGAACGGATTTGCCAAAGCCTCAAGTCTTTAGGTAGGACCGTTCCATTGCTTTTGGCTTCCTCCGTACAGGCTGAGCTGGACAACCCCTATGGCCAAAGTAAACTGGCCGCTGAGCAAGCTATACAAGCGTTGGCTGCCGAACACTGCAACCCAGTGGCAATCTATCGCCTTCCAGGTGTGTTTGGTAAATGGTGTAAACCAAATTACAACTCTGTAGTAGCGACCTTTTGTCACAATAAAGCCAATGATTTGCCAGTGCAAGTAAGTGACGTCAGCGCGAGTGTACGTTTGGTATATGTTGAGGACGTGGTCTATTCTGTAATGGCCCAGCTGGCAAAGGACTGGGCGGGTGTAGTTTGGCCTAAGGTTGGGCCTGAATATACTGTTAATCTAAGTGATTTATCGGATCAAATTGATGCCTTTAAAAACTGTCGCAACACCTTGCTGCTGGAACGTGTTGGTTGTGGATTAAATAGGGCGCTGTATGCTACCTATGTGAGTTACCTGCCAGTGAATAAATTTTCGTATAGCTTGCCCGCTTATACAGATTCTCGAGGGTTGTTTGTCGAAATGCTCAAAACTCCGGATTGCGGACAAATTAGCTATTTTACTGCGCATCCAGGTGTTACCCGTGGAGGGCATTATCACCACACCAAGACCGAGAAATTTTTGGTGATAAAAGGTCATGCCCGTTTTGGCTTTAGGCACATGCTTACCAATAAGATGCACTTCATCGAAACCAAAGGCGAAAAGCCTGAGGTGGTAGAGACTGTGCCCGGCTGGACGCACGATATCACCAACATTGGTAGTGATGAGATGATGGTGATGCTTTGGGCCAACGAAATTTTTGACCGAGACAGACCAGACACTGTGACGAGTAAGGTTTTAGTTGCATGAAAAAACTGAAAGTCATGTCGGTAGTGGGGACTCGTCCCGAGATCATTCGATTGTCTCGAGTTTTGACCAAGTTGGATGACCATTGCGATCATGTGCTAGTGCATACGGGTCAGAACTACGACTACGAACTCAATCAGATTTTTTTTAACGATTTAGGTGTGCGTAAGCCAGACTTTTTTTTGAACAGTGCCGACGGCAGCACCAGTGCAGCAAATACCGTCGGTAACATCATTACCTCGATTGATGGCTTACTGGCTCAGTTGCAGCCCGAAGCAATGTTGGTGCTTGGTGATACCAACAGTTGTCTTTCTGTTATTCCGGCAAAAAGGCGCAAAGTGCCGATTTTTCATATGGAGGCGGGCAATCGCTGTTTTGACCAGCGCGTACCAGAAGAAACCAACCGTCGGATCGTGGACCATACGTCGGATATCAACCTGACGTACAGCACGATTGCACGAAGCTATTTGTTGCGCGAGGGCCTCCCACCGGATCAGGTGATTAAAACGGGCAGCCCTATGTTCGAGGTCTTACATCATTACATGCAACAGATCAAGGCATCCAATGCTTTAAAACGCTTGTGCTTGGAGGAGCAGCGGTATTTTGTAGTGAGCGCTCACCGGGAAGAAAACATCGATTCAGACAAGACATTCACTAAACTAGTAGGATTGATTAACAGCGTAGCCGAAGAACACGACTTACCTGTGGTGGTTTCAACCCACCCGCGAACCAAAAAGCGGGTGGAAGCCACTGGCGCCCGGTTTCACCCGTTGGTGCGCTTGATGAAGCCGCTGGGCTTTCATGACTACGTCAAACTGCAGATGAACGCTAAGGCGGTGCTGTCAGACAGCGGCACCATCAATGAAGAGTCTTCAATCTTGAACTTCCCCGCATTGAATCTACGCGAAGCCCACGAGCGGCCTGAAGGTATGGAGGAAACTGCTGTGATGATGGTGGGGTTGGAGGTTGATCGCGTCCGTCAAGGATTAGGGATTCTGGCTACGCAAGCGCGTGGGTCCGAGCGTGATTTACGACTGGTGGCTGACTACAGCGTTCCCAACGTGAGTGCCAAGGTGGTGCGCATAATTCACAGTTATACAGATTACGTCAATCGCGTGGTTTGGAAGAAGTATTGACAGATCTACTTGGAAATCCTGTGAAAACCCGTGTGCTGATGTTGTCTCAGTGGTTTGATCCAGAGCCGACCTTTAAGGGGTTGGTTTTTGCCCGAGAGCTGGTGCGTCAAGGTTTTGAGGTAGAGGTGATTACTGGCTTTCCTAACTACCCAGGTGGTAAGGTTTACGCGGGCTACAAGATTACTTGGATTCAGCGTGAGATGATCGACGGTGTTTCCGTAACTCGTTTGCCGCTTTACCCCAACCACGACCAGTCAGCCATTAAACGTGTGCTGAACTACGCGAGCTTTGCTGTTTCTGCCTTGTTTTATGGCTTGTTTTTCGCAAAGCGGCCCGATGTTATATACGCTTATCACCCGCCTCTGACTGTAGGCCTTTCGTCCTGCTTAATACGGAGAATACGGGGTGTTCCGCTCGTCTATGACATTCAGGACATGTGGCCTGACTCCCTGAGAGTAACGGGCATGATGACGAGCCCGAGTGCTTTGAAACTGGTGGCGCGTGTGTGTGATTGGGTTTACAGTAGTGCTGATCAGTTGGTGGTGTTGTCACCTGGATTCAAGCGTTTGCTGGTGCAGCGGGGCGTACCCGAAAGCAAGATCGAGGTTATATACAACTGGGCCGATGAATTTGCTCTGCGCTCGCCCAAGGGACGCCTGCCGCCCGATTTTCCTCCGGCCGATCGCTTAAAGCTTGTGTTCGCTGGAAACATGGGAAAAGCCCAGGCGCTGGATACGGTGATAGACGCTGCACAAACTTTGAAAGCGATGGCTTCGCGTGTCAGCATTGTGCTGATGGGCGGCGGGGTGGAGGAGGCCAGACTCAGGGAGAGATGTAAGTTCCTAGGACTGGACAACATTGTTTTTTTATCATCCGCTCCTATGGCTGAAGTGGGTACCGTTCTCGCTGCTGCAGATGCATTACTCGTGCACCTGGGGAATGACCCTCTGTTCGAGATCACAATCCCGTCTAAGACTCAAGCCTACATGTCGGTTGGAAAGCCTTTGCTGATGGCTGTCAGTGGAGATGCTGCGGATTTGGTAGTGCAGTCCAATAGCGGACTGACCGTAGCATCTGAAAACCCATCAGCTTTGGCTCATGCAGCGCAACAGCTGGCCGACATGCCTTTGAGTGAGCTGGAGGCCATGGGTGAGCGAGCGCGGCTGTTTTATCAGGAGCGGCTAAGCTTGCAGGTGGGAGCTACCAGATTTGGGGCTTTGTTCATGGTCCTGGCCAATAGAGTTTAGTAGTTGAACATGAGTTTGAAGCGTTTATTTGACCTCCTTGTCTCAGCTCTGAGTCTGCTTTTGTTGGCATTGCCTTTGTTGGTGTTGGCTTGGCAGGTGCGCCGTAAGCTGGGTAGCCCGGTGCTTTTCTGCCAGGTCCGCCCTGGCATTCAAGGCAAGCCGTTCGTTATGTTCAAGTTTCGCACAATGACCGATACGCGTGGACATGATGGCGCCTTGTTGCCAGACGCAGTCCGACTCACTCACTTTGGGTGCTGGCTGCGATCCACAAGCTTGGACGAGCTGCCCGAGTTGTGGAACGTGCTGCTTGGTGACATGAGCTTGGTTGGCCCCCGGCCTTTGCTGATGGAGTACTTGCCGCTTTACTCACCTGAGCAGGCCAACCGGCATGCTGTTCGCCCTGGAATAACTGGCTGGGCTCAGGTCAATGGCCGCAACGCCATCAGCTGGGAGGATAAGTTCGCGCTGGACGTCTGGTACGTCAATAACCACACTCTTTTGTTGGATATCAAAATCCTATGGCTGACGGCGCGCAAGGTGTTAGAGCGCGATGGAATCAGCGCTGCGGGGGAGGCGACCATGGACAAATTCACGGGGTCAAAGTCATGAAGCGTTTTGCAATTTTTGGGGCCAGTGGCTATGGTCGCGAAGTATTGCCTTTGTTGCGTGAGCAGTTGCAGGGTGACTTCAATGCAGGACGAGCTGACCTAGTGTTCGTGGACGATGAGCCGCCTGCACTTGTGATCAATAGTCAGCGGGTATTGACCTACTCCGAGTGGCTGGCCGAGCCTGCCGGGAGCCGACACGTCAACATTGCGATTGCCAACAGCCAGGTGCGTCAGAGGCTGGTGCAGCGCTGTGCGGCTGATGGGGTGCAATTTGTTGAGGTACGTGCCGCCAATGTGCTGCAAATGGACGATGTTCAGCTGGGAGAGGGAGCGTTGCTAAGTCCCTTCGTCACACTCACCAGCAACATTCGCATCGGTCAGCATTTCCACGCAAATATTTACAGCTATATCGCCCATGATTGCGTGATTGGCGACTTTGTTACCTTTGCGCCAGGCGTAAAGTGTAACGGTAATGTGCACATCGAAGACCATGCCTATATTGGTACAGGCGCTGTGATCAAGCAGGGCCATCCCGGCGCTCCACTGGTGATTGGTCGTGGTGCAGTGGTGGGGATGGGCGCTGTTGTGACCAAAAGCGTACCGCCGATGGTAACTGTGGCGGGTAACCCAGCGCGTCCTATGATCAAAAACTGAAATTCATATGCTCAATACAAATTTTTCCCCATGGCCCAGCTTTACCACCGAGGAAGCTGAAGCTGTGCGACATGTTGTGATTTCTAATAAGGTGAATTATTGGACAGGTACCAATACGCGCGATTTCGAAAAAGAGTTCGCAGCTTGGTGCGGCACGACCCATGCTGTAGCACTGGCTAACGGCACGCTAGCGCTGGATGTTGCACTCAAGGCTTTGGGTATTGGCCAAGGTGACGAGGTTGTGGTGACACCTCGGTCCTTCATTGCCTCCATTTCTTGTGTGGTCAATGTTGGGGCCACCCCAGTTTTTGCTGATGTTGAGCAGGATTCCGGCAATATTTCGGCCCGTACCATAGCGACGGTGCTGACCCCGCGAACCAAGGCAGTTATTTGCGTTCACCTGGCAGGCTGGCCTTGCGATATGGATCCGATCATGGCTCTGGCTGAAAAAAATGGACTCAAGGTGATTGAGGATTGTGCACAGGCGCATGGAGCTCGTTACAAGGGCCGCAGAGTGGGTGGTATCGGCCACGCAGGCGCCTGGAGCTTCTGTCAAGACAAGATTATGTCAACAGGTGGCGAAGGTGGCATGGTCACTACCAATGATGAGTCATTGTGGCGTGCCATGTGGTCTTACAAGGACCACGGAAAGAGTTATGAGGCGGTTTATGAACGGGAGCATCCACCGGGTTTCCGCTGGTTGCACGAAAGTTTTGGCACTAACTGGCGAATGCTGGAGATGCAGGCGGTCATCGGCAGGATACAGCTCAAACGCATGGCCGATTGGACTGACAGCCGCATGCAAAACGGATTGGCGATTTGGAACGCTTGTCGCCGTTTCCAAGCACTTTGGGTACCTTCATTTGCTTGCAGTACTTGCGACGGGCACTGCGGGGCCAATGTCGATGCGCAAGGATGTGTGCATGCTTACTATAAATGCTATGTTTACGTCCGACCCGAAAAGCTCGCTGCGGGCTGGAGTCGCGACAGAATCATCGAAGAGATCAATGCTCTTGGTGTGCCATGTTATCAAGGTACATGCTCGGAGGTATATCTGGAGAAGGCATTCGATGGAACTGGCTGGCGCCCTAAGATCAGGTTGCCAGTAACGAAGGGGTTGGGAGAGACATCCCTTATGTTCTTGGTCCATCCGTCGTTGACCGAAGTAGAAATCAAAAAGACCTGCGATGCTATTGAACAGGTGATGGGTCGTGCGACTCCGATATATGAATCGGTGTATTTGTCAGCTTAGATTTTGAAAAGTTATATGCTTAGGTGGCAAGATTGGCGGGCTAAACAGCACTGACCCATTTGTAAAGGCTGTGTGCTAAAGCGCCAAGCCTTGCCGATACATCAGCGACTGAATAGCCTCGTTCGGTAATTTGACGAACCGCTTCGTCTTTAAACTCAGGGGTAAAACGTGGTGGTGACATGGTCTGCTCCTATGAAGAAATCATAGGCCCGAGCTGTCTAGTGCACCTTGGGAAGTCCAACACCAACTCCAACTCTAATTAATCAAGCCAGCAAATCCTCATTGCCACATTGAGGTGCAAATTCAACCACAGATGCCTGAAGCAAAAGTCTGAGGGTTGCACTGTCATTTCGGCGGCATGCATTAGATATTTCATTGATCAGTTCCTTAATTATTTCATACTCAAGAGAGTGCTCGTTGGCCCGAAGTATTCGAGGGTGATCGGTCGGTAAGACGTTGTCGCCAATCAATAATTCCTCGTAGAGTTTCTCACCAGGTCGCAGACCAGTGAATGAAATCTCGATATCCCCAGAGGGATTGACTTCGTCTCGAACAGATAGGCCGCTCAGATGGATCATCTTTTTAGCTAGTTCCAAAATTTGCACGGGCTCACCCATGTCTAACACGAAAACATCGCCACCCTCCCCCATAGCGCCTGCCTGAATCACCAACTGCGCAGCTTCGGGTATGGTCATGAAGTAACGAATGATGCGCGGGTCGGTGACGGTCAGCGGCCCGCCATTTCTAATTTGCTCCTTGAACACGGGCAGCACTGAGCCAGACGACCCCAGCACATTACCAAACCTGACCATGACAAATCGCGTAGGGTGGCTGGCAACTTGGTTTAATGCCTGCAGAATAAGTTCAGCAATTCTTTTTGTGGTGCCCATGGTGTTGGTTGGGCGGACCGCTTTGTCGGTAGAAATAAGCACAAACGTTTCAACCGAATTGCTTTGAGCTGCAGTAGCGCAATGCCAAGTCCCAAGAATGTTGTTGAAGGCACCGGCGCAGGGGTTTTTTTCTACCATAGGCACGTGCTTATATGCCGCTGCATGAAATATGGTCTTGATCTCAAAGCGCTTTAAAACCAAATCTAATTTGTCAGCATCAGTGACCGATCCGAGTATGGGAACCACTTCGCACAACTGGTATGGCTGTATCGCAAAGAGTTCTTGCTCTATTGCATAAAGAGCAAACTCATTGAGCTCGTACAAGACCAAAAGCTTGGGTTTGAGCAAATAAATTTGTCTGCAAAGCTCTGAGCCAATCGATCCCCCGGCGCCTGTCACCATGACGGACTTGTGTTTGATATTTGCTTCAAGCAAATCAATTCTTGGCGTTACAGGGTCTCTGCCCAACAAGTCTTCAATCTCGACATCGCGCAGGTCTGAAGTTTTGACCTTTCCCTGGGCGAGCTGAGCTACACCGGGCAGCGTTCTCACCTGCACAGGTAGTTTTTCAAGCTCAGAAATAATCTGGTTTCTTGTGGACCGGCTGCTGGAGGGGATAGCCAGCAATACTTCTGAAACTTGTTTGACATTGACTATGCCAGCAAGATCGACTTGGGCAAACACGGTTAGGCCGGCAATCTGTTTGCCTTGCAAACTGACATCGTCGTCCACAAATGCAACTGGCAAGATTTCTCGACTTTGCGACAAAGCCAGTGCCAATTGCACGCCGGCGGAACCTGCTCCATAAATGATGGCGCGCTTGCGTGCCTTGTGTGTAAGGCCCTGAGTATTGGCTTGAGAAAGCCACTGCCTTGCGATGGCCCGCGAAGCGCCTATGAGCAACAAGGCAAAAGTACCATGAAAGAGACCTATGCTGATGGGCAATGGGTGTGGGTTGACCCAAGCAATCCATGCAACCATAACCATGGTGTACAACGCAACAGCATGAGTGATGGTTGCCATGGCTTGAAGCCCGATGTACCGCACAACAGCGTTGTACAAACCAAACTTCCAAAAAATGGGTACGCCGACCAGGGGAGCGATGACGGCCAGATAGGCCAATTGCGCAAGTGGAATATGCCAGCTTTCGAACCTGATTGCAAGGGAGAAGTACAAACTGGCGAGCAATATAAAAATATCAAAAATGAGGAGTAGCCATTGTTTTTTTTGTCTGCTCAAAGCCAAGGCCTTGACCGCAACAACAAGGCTGTAGGACTTCGCGAAAAAAACACAAGAAACCACCGCACAAAACAACGCTATTGCTCTCCATATGTTGTGACTGGCCCATGACTGAGCAAGGGACTTGTTACCATTGAGGTAGCGTGCTTCATTGGGTGCATAGCACCGGACCAAAAAACCCTTCGCGTGTGCTTGTCGCTCGCTTTGCAAGCAAGCTTGCTGGGCGATGGTTGGGTCAGCAGATTCGTAGATCGCGAAACCATTTGGTAGCAAGGCTGAGTACTGCGCCAACGGGGAAGGTGAGATGAGTAACGCTTGCTTGTCGGACAGCGTTTCCTTGCAACTGCTGTTGCCCGTCATGCAATTTGGGCAGGCTGCGTGGATGTTTTGCAATTGGTTTTGCAAAAATGTTTCGCAAGCACCTGAATAAGCTGGCCGACTGATGACAGTGGTAACGAGATCATCGTTTTGGATGCTGATGACTGGGTAGTAAAGCTTGGCAGGAATGATCCAAGCAAGCACAGAAAAAAGCGCGCAAGCAAGCAACCCTATCCAAGCAACACGTAGCCAATTTTTCTCGTGGTTAAACATCTTTTTTTCTAACTTATAATTTAGTAAATTATGAAACAAATGCTGGCCACCAGATTGAACCTTTGGGCAGGCATTGAGTTGAAGTGACCAGGAACCACCAGATTTCTCTGACCCGTTGGAAGTTGGTCAAAATCATCTGCCATTGAGCGGGAGAGGCTGGTGAAATTTCCAAATCCCGCCCTACAAAGTTAATTCTTTTGCGTTCTGTTGTAATTTGATAACAAAATCCGGGGGGGGGTAGAGCCATTCATCTCTTTGTGATATAGTATTAACTGTAGTGGTGCCAACGTGCTGCTCTCAGATCTACCAATGAAGGCGATGGCTAGCTTTGGTGAAAGTCAACTCAACTCTCTTTTGGGAATCAACATGCAAAAAGTTTCTGCTCTGTTTTTGTCTATCGCTATGGCCCTGTCTCCTGTTGCTTTTGCTCAGCAGCAATCTGGTAGCGCCTCAGGTGGTGCTGGTGGTGCCGCAGGCGGCGCTGGAGCTGGAGCTGGTGCCGCAGCTGGTGCCGCAGCTGCTGGCGTGACTGTCGGTGTTACCGCTGCCGTGGCAGCCGCTGTGGCTGTTGCAGCCGCTGTTGCAGCCAACAAGGATGACACACCTGCTGCAACCACAACCACATCCACCAACACCAAGTAAACCATCTTTTGATGGCTCAATCAAACGCCCCTCACGGGGCGTTTTTTTTGACATGATTCGTCAGACCTTCGCCACGTACATTCTCCGGCACGCCATGCTTTTGGTGTTGCCGGGTTGTCAGGGCTTCAATCCGGTGATTGACACGGCCGGGCACTTTTGGGCGGGCAAGGCACACAAAAACAGTTTCTCGCCGGGTTTTGAGTATTTAGAGGTTGAATGGCAAGGACGAAAAGCAGCTATGGCCTTGGGACACCGAGAGACCAAAGGTGCTCAGGTGAACGAGCACTGGTACAGCGGCCAGGGTGA
>JACCDN010005667.1_pt1 | contig 39296 bp, 49 predicted proteins | sample 7441691 | NCBI WGS metagenome assembly JACCDN01 (sample SAMN15323439, study PRJNA562643) | freshwater metagenome | isolation source: river surface water | place: USA:Blue River Watershed | collected 2017-08-16 | reverse complement strand
GTTGGCGACGATTTTGTAGTTTGTTTCGGTTGGTTCGTATTTTAGGGCATCTTGATGGATGATTTGGACATGTGGTGGTAGGGTTTTTTGAAGGTGGGGGATGAGGTCGGTGTCGAGTTCGATGGTGGTGAGGTTTTTGGTTTTTTTGGCGAGTTCGATTGTGAGTACGCCGAGGCCGGGGCCGATTTCGAGGACATTTTCATCGGGTTGGATGTCCGCCGCTTTGAGGATTTGGTTGAGGGCTTTTTCGCTTTGGAGAAAGTTTTGGCCGAGGTGTTTTTTTGGTTTTACTTTGTCCAATTGATTTTGATTAATTTGATTTGTTCGGTTTTGCCGGCGAGGATGGAGATGGCGTCGCGGGGGATATTTAGTTCTTGGCTGAGGAATTTGATTAGTTCGTCATTGGCTTTGCCTTTTTCGGGAGCGGCTTTGATGCGGATTTTGATCGTTTCGTCGCTGAGGATTTCACTGATTTCGGTTTTGGCGCTTTTAGGGATTACTTTGATGCGGAGGTAGTCGTTTCGGGGGATTTCAAACATATTTCCGGATGATTTTAGGCGTGATGATGAGGAAAAGCAAAGTGATTAGTGCGGGTTTCCATATTTCGAAGTTGAAGTCGCTGAGGTAAAATGTGATGAGTATGGCGAGGATGCTGGTGAGATGAAGGTAAAGGTTTTTGGTTTTGGTGTGGTTGTGAGCGAGGTAAATTGTGCTGATGGTGAAGGCGGTGATGATGGTGTGGATAGCCGCTTTTTGGCTAATTTCTGAGCTGAAGGCGAGGCTGGGTTCCCAACCGAAGCGGGCGAGTTGCCAAAAGTATAGGCCGTTGAGGAAAATGGCGATCAGAAAGAGGTATAGGGTTTCTTGAAAGGTGGTGAGGCGGTTTTTTTGTTTTGGGGCTGATTCGAGACTGAGTTGGAGGCCGCTATTGATGATTTCGAAGAGGATGAGGAAGGTGATGGTGAATGGTAATGGGGCTTGGAGTAGCAGTGCGGGGATGAGGAGGCTGATGAGTAGGGTTTTGGTTTTGATGGTGTGCTTTTGGATTTGAATTTTGTTTTGTTCGCTGGTTTTGTGGTGAACGATGCGGTGGAGGATTGTGGCAATGGAGAGTTTTTGATCATTGTGAAAGACTTCGGATTCGAGGTTTTCGGGGGCTTTGGTTATTTTGAGGTCGTGGGCGATGGCGAGGGTGTCTTTGTCGTTTTCGTTTTCGTCGAGGTAGATTTCGACTCCGAGGCGGCGTAATTCTTTGATTTGAGGTTTGATTTCATTTTGGACGAAGTGGCCGAGGCCGATGAAGCCGATGAAGACGAGGTCGTTTTCGATGAAGCTGTTTTCGTATTTGCTGTAGCGTTTGCGAGGAAGGCCTTTGTAGGCGAAGGCGACGAGTTTGTGACCATTATCCAATTGTTTTTTGATTTTCTTTTTTAGTTTGGTGATCAATGTTGGGTCGAGGTCGATTTTTTTGCCGTCGATGAGGATGCGGCGGCAGGCGTTGAGAATGGTGAAGGGGTTGCCTTTGCAGAAGGCATAGATTTCTTCGCTGGCGGTTTCGAGCGCGACGGTGGAAGAGATTTTACTTGTTTCGAGGACGGGGAGTTGGTCGAGGATGCGGTATTCGCGGAAGAATTTTTCTTGATGGATGTTGTGGTGGCTGAGGAATTGTTTGATTACTTTTTCTTGGGCGGCTAGTTTTGGGTAGCGGCAGAAGTTGATTATTTTGGCCATGAGTTCGATGCTGGCGTTTTCCTTGATGATTATTTCTTGATTTTGGCTTTGGATGTCGATGCGTTTATCGTCATAAACGATGCTGCGGATGGTTACTTCGGGTTGGGTGAGGATGCCGGTGGCTTGGGTTTTGATGATGTCGATGTTTGCGAAGTTTTTGTCTTGTTTGAGGATGAATTTTTTTAATAGGTAAATTAGCCCAAGGTTAAGCGGTAGAGCGGCGAGGAGGAGGGTGATGATTTGTAGGGTTAGGTTTGGGGGCATTTATTTGAGGTTTTTGTGACGCCATTTTTCGATTTCTTTGTGATGGCCGGAGAGGAGGACTTCGGGGACTTGGAGGCCGTGGAATTCTTGGGGTCTTGTATAATGGGGATATTCTTTTTTGCGGTTGAAGGCTTTGGAGAAGGAATCTTGTTCGTGGGAGCTGTCTTTGCCAAGGACGCCGGGGATTAAGCGGGCGACGGCGTCGAGGATGGTCATGGCGGGTAATTCGCCGCCGGTAAGGACGAAGTCGCCGATGGAGATTTCTTGATCGACGAAAAGGTCGATGATGCGTTGGTCGATGCCTTCGTAACGACCGCAAATAAGGATCATTTCTTGCTGTTTGGCGAATCTTTCGGCCTTGGATTGAGTGAAGCGTCGTCCTTGGGGGCTGAGGTAGATGACGGGGCCTTTATTTACTTTTTTAATTGTGGTGAGGCAGTCGGCCAAAGGTTGGGGGGTCATGACCATGCCAGCGCCGCCGCCGAAAGGGATGTCATCGACTTTTTTGTGCTTGTCTTTGCTATATTCGCGGATGTCGTGGATTTTGATAGTGATGAGTTTGGCTTTGAGGGCGCGTTTAATAATGCTCTCGCCGAGGTAGGAGCGGAAGATTTCTGGAAAGATTGTAAGGATGTCGAATCGCATGCCGCTAGTTTAGCGTGAAAACAGCCATTTTCCAACTTGATTGAGCTTTGGGATGATGAAAGCGCTGGCGGCACCGATGATCACGATGAGCCAATGGAATGGTTCGAGGGGGATTGTTTTGAAAATGGCTTGAGCGGGTGGGAAATAGAGGATGATGCTGTGGGCAAGGAAGGAGATGGCGACGGCGGCGATGAGGTATCTGTTTTTGCCTTGTTTGCAGACGAAGGCGAAGAAGAGTTCGAACATCACGGTTTGGGTGAAAACGAGGGTGCGGGCGTAGGATGGTGTGTCGAGGTTGGCGGTGATGATGCCGGCTTGTTGATCGAGATGGAGGCCGTAGATGTAGATGAGGATGTTGACGCCGACTTGGACGACGGCGGCGATAATGATGAAGCCAAGGAATTTGTAGAGGATGTTTTCTTTTTTGGGATGGGGTTTTTGTTGCATGATGTTTGGCGCGGCGGGGGAGCGGCCGAGGGCGAGTGCGGGGAGCGCGTCGGTGGCGACATTGAGCCAAAGGACTTGGAGCGCGAGGATTGGTAGAGGGTAGTTGCCAATGGTGATGACGGCGACAAGGAGGATCGTGATGAAGTTAGCGGAAAGCATGTATTTGATGAAGGAGAGGATGTTGTTGTAAATGCGGCGGCCTTCTTCAATGGTGGTGACGATGGTGGAGAAGTTGTCGTCTTTGAGGACGATGTCGGCGACTTCTTTGGTGGCTTCGGTTCCTTTGATGCCCATGGCGATGCCAACATCGGCGTGTTTTAATGCGGGGGCGTCGTTTACGCCATCGCCGGTGACGGCGACAACTTCGTGGTCTTTTTGTAAGAGGTCGACGATGCGGTATTTGTGTTCGGGTTTGGTGCGGGCGAAGATTTCGGTTTTGCGGATTAGCTTTAAAAGGTCTTCGTCGTTTAGTTTGTCGATTTCATCGCCGGTGGCGACGGAGGTGATTTGCATGCCGATTTTTTCGCCGATGGCTTTGGCGGTGATGGCGTTGTCGCCGGTAATGATTTTTACTTTAATGCCGGCTTCGCGGGCGATTTTTAGAGACATGGCGACGGTTTTGCGTGGTGGGTCGATCATCGCGACGAGGCCGACGAAGATCAGTTGTTCTTCTTTGAATTCGCCAGTGCGATAGGCGAGGCCGAGGACGCGGAGGGCTTTGGTGGAGTATTTAAGCGCTTGTTTTGTGATGAGGTTTTTTTCGGCGCTGTCGAGTCGGTGGATTTCGCCGTTTTTGGCGATGTGGCTGGATTTTTTGAGAATTTCTTCGAAGGCACCTTTGGCGAAAAGGACTTTGGTGCCGCCTTTTTGATGGTAGGTGCTCATCATTTTGCGGTCGGAGGTGAATACTTTTTCGTCGAGTTTTTCGTAGATTTTGGTGGTGCCGGTTTTGAGACTGAGGACTTTGAGGGCGATTTCGGTGGGGTCGCCGAGATAATGTTTGCCGACGAAGGCGTTGTTGCAGTTTTCGGAGATTTCCATTAGGAGGGTTTCTTCTGGGTTTTGGATTTCGATTTTGTCTTCGATTTTGTAGCCTTGGCCTGGGATGTCTTTTTCTTCGTTGTTGACGAAGATTGTTTTGACGGTCATTTCGTTGAGTGTGAGTGTGCCAGTTTTGTCAGAACAGATGACGGTGGTGGCGCCGAGGGTTTCGATGGCGGTCATTTTGCGGACGATGGCGTTTTTGCGGGCGAGGATTTGGACGCCGCTGGCCAAAGTGAGCGTGACGATGATGGGGAGGCCTTCAGGGATGGCGGAAACGCCTAGGGCGACGGTGGTCATGAGCATTTCAAAGAGGGGGATTTTGCGCAGGAAGCCGAGAAGGAAGAGGATACTGATGAGGCCGAGGGTGAAGAGGCCGATTTTTTTGCCGAGTTGATCGAGTTGTTTGGCGAGAGGGGATTTGTGTTTTTGGTTTTCGTTGAGGAGGGCGACGATTTTGCCGAATTCAGTGTTTTGGCCGGTAGAAAGGACTTTGGCGAGGCCGCGGCCGCTGGTGATTAGTGTGCCTTTGAAGAGTTTGTCGGCGAGGGCTTTGAGGACTGGTTGGCTTTCGCCGGTGAGGATGGCTTCGTCGACTTGGAGGCTGAAGTTTTCGATGAGTTCGAGGTCGGCGGGGATTTTGTCGCCTTCGCTGAGGATGAGGATGTCGCCAGGGACGAGTTCGCGCACGGGGATTTCTTTTTCTTCGCCGTCGCGGATGACGATGGTGCGTGGGACGACGAGGTTGGAGAGTTTTTTGACGGCGTTTTCTGCTTTGTATTCTTGGATAAAGCCGATGATTGCATTGATGATGACGATGGCGAGGATGGCGATGCCGTCAACGGTTTCTTTGAGGAAAATTGATATGCCGCCGGCGAAAATCAGGAGGATTGTGAGGAAAGAGTTGAATTGGGAGAGGAAGATTTTGAGGCCGCGGAATTCCTTTTTGGTGGGGATTTCGTTGTAGCCAAACTTTTCGAGTTGGGCTTGGACTTCGCTGGAAGAGAGGCCTGAAAGTTTCATAGGAAAATAATAAAGAAAAAAGAAGAAAGAAAAAAGGAGATAAAATAATTTATCTCCTTCTCTTTTTAGTTTTTTATCTACACTCTTAGCGTTTGCTGAATTGTGGGGCTTTACGCGCTCTCTTGAGACCGAATTTCTTACGCTCTTTGCTTCTTGGATCACGAGTAAGGAAGCCGGCTTTGCGGAGAGCCGTTTTGTTCGCGATGTCTTCTTCGACCAATGCGCGGGCGATGCCGTGGCGGATTGCTTCGGCTTGGCCAGTTTGGCCGCCGCCTTCGACTTTGACAGTGATGTCGTATTTGCCGTTGTTACCGGTCGCTTTCAATGGGCTTTCGATTGATTTGATTAGTTCTTTCACTGGGAAGTATTGGTTTACTTCGCGGTTGTTGACGGTGATGACGCCTTTACCTTTATATAGGCGAACTTTGGCGCTGGATGTTTTTCTTTTGCCGTTGCCGTAATGATATTTGCCGCCTGGGGTGTCGATTTTTACTGGTTGTTCTTCAGTTGTTTTAGTCATTTGTGGGGATTTATACTGCTAATTTTTCAGGTTGTTGCGCTTCGTGTGGATGTTCGGCACCTGCGTAAACTTTGAGTTTAGACATGAAAACAGAGCGCAATTTGTTTTTTGGGAGCATGCCGCTGACAGCGAATTCGATTACTTTGGTTGGATGTTTTTGTAGCAATTCTTCAGCAGTAAGATTGTCGTAACCACCTGGGAAACCAGAATGTTTGTGGTAAAGTTTTTGGTCGAATTTGTTGCCAGTGAATTTTACTTTTTCGGCATTGATGACAATGACATGATCGCCACAATCGAGATGTGGTGTGAAGATGGCTTTGTCTTTGCCGCGAAGTTTGTCGGCAATTTTGGTAGCAATGCGGCCTGGAACTTTGCCGGCGGCGTCAACGATGTAGAATTTCGTTTTGATTTGCTCTTTTTTCGGGATGGATGTTTTCATATGTTTGATTAGACGAGTTCGATTTGGACTACTGGAGCGCGATCGCCATTGCGGTAACCGAGTTTGACGATTCTAGTGTAACCAGAAGTGTGGTTCTTGTATTTTTCCAATAGCACTTCAAAGATTTTTTTGGCGCTGTCTTCGTGTTGAATCAAGCGGTTTACTTCGCGGATGCCGTGGACTTTTTCGCTATTCTTAGCGATGGTGATCAATCTTTCAACGAAGGGTTGAACCGCTTTGGCTTTAGCCGCAGTGGTTTTGATACCATCGTGAATGATGATTTGCATCGCGAGGTTGCGGATTAGGGCAACGCGGTGATCTTTGTCGCTTCCTAGCTGTATTTTCTTTACTTTGTGTCTCATGATTTAGGGATTGATTGGAAAAATGTTAATCTTCACTTAGTTGGAGGCCTTTCTTTGCAAGAGCGTCAGCTACTTCTGTGAGTGCCTTTCTACCAAATCCACGGAGATTTGACAACTTACTTTCTGTACATTTGGAAAGTTGTTCGATTGAGCCAATACCACCATTGATGAGGGCATTGAGCGTTCGTGGAGAGAAGCCAAGGATTTCAACTGGAGTGTAAGCCTCTTGTGCTGGTTTGCTGGACTGTTGTTCGTGTTCTTTTTCGAGAATTGATTTGATGTCGGACATGTATTCTTCTTCAACCATGATATTGTCGGCATTGAAAAGACCGAAATATGATTGAGCCAAGTTTGAAGAGAAACGAAGAGCGTCTTCTGGAGAGATAGCCCCGTTAGTTTTGATTTCGAGAGTAAGTTTGTCGAGGTTGGTCATTTGGCCAACACGAGTGGCTTCGACATCGTAACGAACTTTTTTGATTGGTGTATAACCAGCGTCGAGAACGATCATGTTAGCGTCGGTCTCCATTTTTTGGCGAACGCTTGCTGGAACATAACCTACGCCTTTTTCAACGCGCATTTCGATTTCAAGCTTTGTTCCTTTTTCAGATGTACAAATATAAAGTTCTGGATTGATAATTTGTACTTCTGATGGGCAAGAGATATCTTTTGCCGTAATTTTTCCGCCTTTTGAGACATCTAATTTGACATAAGAAATGTCGGAAGTGTCTTTCTTGATATTGAGAAGTTTCAAATTCAAGCAAAGGTCAAGAAGACTTTCTTTAAGTCCTTTTACTGTGGAATATTCGTGGCTAATGCCAGCGATTTTGATTCCGGTAACACATGCACCGGGGAGAGATGATAGGAGGATGCGACGCAATGCATTACCCAAAGTGACGCCGTAGCCAGTTGGCAGGGGACTCATCGTGAAGAGAACATGGTTTTCACCAATGGATTCCGTTTTTACCTTTGGAATGCCGATTTCTTCTTGGATTTGATGCATTTTAAATTGTTAGGGGAAGTTTTATTTTGAGTAGAACTCAGTAATCAATTGGGCGTTGATGATTTGTTCGAGATCGTCGTCGGCCGGCATGGCGATTACTTCGCCTTTTAATGCTTTCGCTTCAGCTTTGATCCACTTTGGTGTTTTGTTCTTACCTTCTTTGGTTGTTTCGAACAGTTTTGAAGATTTGCTCTTTTCTCTGACTTCAAATGTATCACCTTCTTTTACAAGAATCGATGGGGTTTTTACGCGGCGACCATTAAGATTAATAAGGCCGTGACCAACGATTTGGCGCGCTTGTTGTCTTGTTGTTGCTAAACCAGCGCGGAAAATAACATTGTCCAAGCGTGTTTCGAGAAGTTTGAGGTATTTGTTACCAGTAATCTCAGAACTTTTGCTTGCCATGTCAAAGTAGCGGCGAGATTGTTTTTCGCTGATACCGTACATGAAACGCGCTTTTTGTTTCTCTTCCAATTGTTTTTGGAATTCAGACTTCTTTGAGAAACGCTTTTGGCCGTGTTCACCGGGTTTATAGTTTTTCTTTTCGTAAGCTTTGCGTTTGCTATCACCGTTTGTGAATAGGGTAACGCCTAGTTTGCGTGAGAGTCTAGTTATTGGTCCGGTGTATCGCATTTTCGACAGTTAAATGGTTTGAATTAATTATACGCGGCGAGCCTTCTTTTGGCGGCAGCCATTGTGGGGGATAGCGGTGACATCGTTGATTTCTAGAATGTCGAGGCCTTTGGAGATCAATCCGCGAACGGCTTGTTCACGGCCACTTCCCACACCTTTGATGAAAACATTAACTCTTTCAAGACCGAAGGCCTTGGCTTTTTCAGCGGCGTTTTCAGCAGAGATTTGAGCGGCGTAAGGAGTTGATTTGCGTGCACCTTTGAAACCGCTACCACCAGCACTTCCCCAAGCGAGAACATCGCCTTTAAGATCAGTGACGGTAACAATGGTATTGTTGAAAGATGCTTGGACATGAACATTGCCCTCTTGGACAATCCTTTTTTTCGCTTTAGGCTTTTTTGCCGTAGTTTTCTTCTCAGCCATTATTTAAGGTTTATTTAGTTACTTTTTTCTTATTCGCCACTGTTCGCTTCTTGCCTTTGCGCGTACGAGCGTTTTGACGAGTGCGTTGACCACGAACAGGAAGGCCTTTCTTGTGACGGAAGCCACGATAAGAACCGATTTCTTGTAAGCGTTTGATGTCCATCGCAACTTTACGGCGAAGATCACCTTCAGTTGTGAAGCGAGTGACGATTTCACGGATCTTATTGAGTTCGTTTTCATTTAGTTGGTCGACTTTCTTGTCTGGGTCAATGCCGGCTTCTTTGATGATTGATTCGTTGAGACTGCGACCAATACCAACAATAGCAATCTTTAGCGCGATGCCAATTCTTTTATCTTTCGGTAGATTTACTCCTGCGATACGGGCCATTTTTACGAGTTAAATTTTAATGTTAACCTTGTCGTTGTTTGTGTCTAGCGTTCTTAGCGCAGACAACCATTAGTACTCTTTTGCGAGCGTTGCGTGCACGACCGCCTTTTTTTCTCTTGCGAGCATTGAGCGTTTTCGTTCTTCGAATGACTTTACAGTGTTCGCAGATTGGTTTTACAGAGGCTCCGACATGCATTGCTATGGTTGTTTAGGGTCTATTTTAGGTTTATTGGGATTGTGGCGGTAGGTGATTCGGCCCTGAGTAAGATCATATGGGCTGAGTTCTACAGTGACACGATCTCCGGGAAGGATTTTGATGAAGTGCATCTTCATCTTGCCTCCAAGGTAGGCGATAACAACTCTACCAATATCTAGCTCGACTTTAAATCTGGCATTGGGCAAGGGCTCAACTACTGTTCCCTCTGATACGATTGCATCCTCACTTTTGCCCATGTGTATGCCCTTTTTTTATGATTATTGTCAAGAAAAGCTTTTGGATATTACACGAGAAATATACCTCATGCAAGAGATTTTTTTGTTAATATTTCTGGTCCTTTTTCAGTGATTAAAACGGTCTCTTCTTCTTGTACTGCACAAGATCCGTCAGCGGTGATGATGGTCCATTTGTCATCGAGAGTAATGATTGAACTGCTACTGACAGCGAAAATTGGTTCGATGGCAATTGTCATTCCGGGTTTTAATTTTTCGCCCATTTTGCCGTTGAAGTAGTTATTGACTACTGGTGGTTCGTGTAATTTATGGCCAACTCCATGTCCGGTGAGGTCGCGAATTACTTTGAATCCGGCTTTTTTGATCACGGTTTCGATTGCTTTGCTAATGTCCCCGACATGATTTCCGGGTTGAGCGGCGTCAATTCCTTTTTCTAGAGCTTCTTTTGCTGTTTTGAGTAGTCGGATTTTTTCGTTGGATACTTCGCCGATGGCAATTGAGCGAGCGGCATCGGTGATTAGACCTTTGTAAGTTACGCCGCAATCGACGGTGAAGAGGTCGCCGATTTGGAGGATTTGGTTTTGATTAGGGATTCCGTGAACGACGACTTCGTCGATGGCACTGCAAATTGTTCTTGGGTATCCGTGATGGCCTTTGAATGATGGTGTAGCGTTTTTACTGAGGATGTAGTCTTCGGCGATTTTGTCTAATTCGAGTGTGGAGATGCCGGGTTTGGCTTGAGAGCAAACTAATTCGAGCACTTCGGCAAGGATTTGGCCTCCATGACGCATGTGTTCTTGTTCTTCGCTTGTTTTGATTCGGATGAACGCCACTTTTAGGTATATAAGGGATCCAAGACTTTGAAAGCGTTTTGTTTTACTTCTTCGATTGGTGGTTCGCCATCGATATGGAGGAGTTTGTCGGCGTAGAGATTTAATACTGGCAAGGTTTCTTCTTCATAAAGTTTCAAGCGAGTTTCGATTGCTTCGGGATTGTCATCGGAGCGTGTGATTAGTTCATTACCATCTTCGGAGATGGAATGTGGGTAGTCGGCAGGATAAACTTTTTTAGTCACAGGATCGATTCGCCGTGTTGTTAAGCGTTTTAAGGCGGTTGCACGATTAATGTCAATGATGACAGCTTTGTATATCCGATGATGTTTTTCGAGCAAGGCGTTGAGGGTTTTTGCTTGTTCGAGTTGGCGGGGAATTCCGTCGAAGAGGATAGGGGAGTTGCTTTGGTGATTGTTGAGGAAGTTTTCGACGATTTCCATGACGACTTCGTTGGAAACGAGGTGGCCGGCTTCGATGATTGATTTGATTTTGTGACCGAGCTCAGTATCGCTAGCGGCGAGACGGCGGAGTTCACCACCTGTTTCAAAAAGTTGAAGGCCGTATTTTTCGCACACGGATTTACCGAGCGTGCCTTTTCCCGCGCCTTGCATTCCAAAGAAGATAAGATCCATGGCTAAGCCTTTAATAGAACTTTTTATAATCGTGCATGACCAATTGAGCGTTGGCTTGGCGAATCAGTTCGAGAACTGTGCCGACAACGATGAGGATTCCAGCGCCAGAGATCAATAGTGGTACTGAACCAATACCAGTTGTGTTGAAAGCGAACTGAAGAATAATTGGTATGACAGCGATAAGTGCGATGAAGTTTGAACCAAACAGTGTTAGGCGAGTTGAAATTTTTTGGAGATATTCAACGGTTTGACTACCTGGACGAACGCCTGGTATATAGCCGCCGCGGTTTTGGATGTTTTCAGCTACTTGTTCAGGATTGAAGGTGATCGATACATAGAAATATGTAAAGGCAACGATGAGAATGTAGAATAAAGCTGTGTAGCCAGGACTGTTAACAGTAAGAATTGTAGTCATGGTGTTGCCTAGCTCTTGGAGCCAAGGTGAGCGGGCGTTGACGAGGAATTGGCCAAGAATTGATGGAAAGCTGACCATAGCAACGGCGAAGATGATTGGGATCATGCCGGCTTGGTTGATGCGAATAGGTAGGAAGGACTCATCCTTTTTTACTGCTGCTGATCCGTAAGTAATTGGTACGCGTCGTTGAGCTTCGTTTACAAGGATAACTGCGGTGATTAGGGCGACAGTGAGAATAGCGACTGCAGCTAGTGGAACAAGACGAGATTGATCGGTGTCTGCAAGGATCAAACCTTGGCCGATCATTTGGGGGACTTGAGAGATGATGCTAGCAAAAATGATTAGAGAGATACCGTTACCGATACCTTTTTCGGTGATTTGTTCGCCGAGCCATACTAATAAGAGTGTACCGGCAGTAATGGTGAGCATCACAGGAATCATCACTGTTAAACTGCTAGTGTCGACGATCGGCACGGTAGCGTAAAGTGTATTCATTAAGATGATCATCCCGTAAGATTGGAGAACGGCTAATGGTAGGGTTAACCAACGAGTGTAAGTGTTTAGTTTACGGCGCCCAGCTTCACCTTCTTTAGAAAGAGTTTCTAATTTGGGGACGATAACTGTTAGGAGTTGGATGATGATTGATGCGTTGATGTAAGGTGAAATACCCATCAAAACGATGGAGAAGTTTTCGGTGCTACCGCCAGTAAGGAGGCTGAAAACTGAAAGAAGATCATTTTGATTGGAAATTGCTTGGAGGGATTCGATGTTTGCTCCAGGTACAGTGATGTGTGCAAGGACGCGATAAATAACTAAAATCCCCACAGTAAAGAGGATTTTTTTGCGTAGATCTTCGGAGCTCCAGAGTTGGCTGAGGTATTTAAACATGTTTTATTCTTCGGCTTTTTTAATAAAGAGGACAGTCAATTTGCCTTTTTGAGCGCTGATTGCTTCGCGGGCTTTTTCGGAAGCTTTGTGAACAGTCACTTCCAATGTTTTAGTAAGTTCGCCTTTTGCGAGAAGTTTTACTGGAACATGTCGTTTGCAGATTAGTTTTTTAGCGTAAAGCGTTTCTGGCGTGACAGTTTCGTTGGCTTCGAAAGCATTCAAGTCGGAAAGGTTCACGACTTGGAATTCAATGCGGTTTGGGTTTTTGAAACCTTTAAGTTTCGGCATTTTTTGGATGTAAGGCGTTTGACCACCTTCGAATCCTGGTCGGCGGCGACCGCCACTACGAGCGCTTTGGCCTTTCATACCACGGCAACTGAAAGTTCCGTGACCAGATCCGTTACCACGACCGACGCGTTTAGTTGGTTTTTTTCCGTTTTTGCTGCTGAGATTGAGTAATGACACGATAATTTTGATTAGAAGCTAATGTTTTAAGATTCAGTCTTTTTAACTGGAGCTTTTTTTACTGGTGGTTTTGGAGCTGGTTTAGCGGCTGGTTTTGGGGCTTCGGCTTTTTCTTCGACTTGTTTAACAGTTTTCTTTGCGGCAGCTGCTTTAGCCATGCGCGGAGTTTCTTGTAGGCTTTCAAGTGCTTTGAAAGTTACTTTTGTGTTATTAAGCTTGTTCTTTGTACCGTAAGATTTACTGAGAATATCGTTGACGCCAGCTAATTCTAGAACTTTGCGTACTGTTCCGCCAGCGATAATTCCGGTACCAGGAGAAGCGGGCATGAGAAGTAATTTTGCGGCTTTGAATTTTACTTTTACTTGATGTGGGACGGTTGTGCCGTCGAGCTTAACATCGAGGAGAGTTTTTTTCGCTTTAGCAATCGCTTTTTGGATTGCGCCAGTAACTTCGACAGATTTGCCGATGCCGATACCAACACGACCACGACGATTGCCGATGACAACAGTTGCACGGAAGCGGAGTTTGCGACCACCTTTAACTACTCTGGTAACACGGTCGATTTGGACCACTTCTTCATCGAACTCTTTTGGGTCGCGCTTTCTGAATCCTGATTTATGTTCTGACTGTTTTGTCATGATAGAGTGGAAATTTATTAAAATTGTAATCCGCCTTCGCGGGCAGCATCAGCTACGGCTTTGACCCGTCCATGATATTTGTAACCATTGCGATCAAAAACGACAGTATCAATCTTGTTTTCTTTTGCAAGTGAAGCGATTTGTTCGCCGACGGCTTTAGCTTTTTCGGTCTTTGTTCCTTTATCTTTAGCTTTCATGTCGGAAGCAGAAGCGATTACTTTACCATTTTCGTCGTTGATGAGTTGAGCGTAGATGTGGTTTAGGCTGCGGAAGACTACTAGTCTTGGTCGAGCTTGTGATCCGCTGATCTTCGCACGAATGCGCACTTTGCGTCTTGTTCTGAGTTGTTCTTTAGTACTTGTCATATTAGGGTTTATTTACCAGATGTTTTACCAGCTTTGCGTTTAACATGCTCACCAACATATTTGATACCTTTACCTTTGTAAGGTTCTGGTTTGCGGTAAGATCTTACTTTGGCAGCGGCTTGGCCAACTTTTTCTTTATTGATACCGGAAACGATGATGATGTTTTTAGCTTCTTCGTCGAGTTTGAACTCGATGTCATTGTCGGCAACGAATTCGATTGGATGAGAGTAACCGAGGTTTAGAGTGATCTTGTTTTTCGCTGGCATGGCGCGATAACCGACACCGACGATTTCCAATTTCTTTTCAAAACCTTTGCTGACACCTTCAACCATGTTGGCAACAAGTGTGCGAGTAAGGCCGTGAAGGGCTTTGTTGCGTTTGATGTCGTTTGGTCTTTTGACTTCGATTGTGCTTTCGCTGATTTCGATAATCATGTTTTCGTGGAGAGTTCTTTGGAGCTCGCCTTTAGGACCTTTAACGGTTAGGACATTACCTTCGGCAAGGTCGAGAGTGACGCCGTTTGGGATGCTGATTGGTTCTTTTCCGATTCTTGACATGGCAATAGATTAGTAGACTTCGCAAATTAGTTCTCCTCCGAGGCTTTTTCGATGTGCCTCTGAGTTGGTCATGAGACCTTGTGAAGTGGAAACGATCGTGAGACCGAGGCCGCTTCGAATTTGTTTTAATTGTTCTTTTTTGATGTAAATTCTTTGTCCTGGTTTACTTACTCTTCTAAGGTTTAGTTCTTTGCGTTCTTCGTTCAAAGTGATTTCTAGCATTGGGAATTGGCCAGTTTTGACTACGGTGTAGTCTTCGATGAAGTTGTGCTTTTTCAAAATTTGAAGAATGTTTTCTTTAATTTTTGAGTAAGGAACTTCAACTGTTTGATGATGCGCTTTGACAGCGTTTCTAATTCTGGTGAGCAAATCTGCTATTGGATCTGAGTGCATATTCTAATAAATTACCAAGATGATTTTTTGAGGCCCATGATTTTGCAATCGCGAGCATATTCTTTGACACAAATACGGCATAGATCGAAACGGCGCATGTAGCCACCGATACGACCGCAGTTTTTGCAACGATTGTAAACTTTTGTCGGATGGGTGATTTTCACACCAGCCGCCTTTTGTCTTTCAGCGCGTAATTGTCTGTTGTTAGTCTTGTTGATGAGTGCGAGTCTGGCCATTAGTTTTTCTTAAAAGGTAAATTGAAAGCCTTGAGCAATGCTCTGCCTTCATCGTCATTTTTAGCACTTGTGCTGATGTTGACTTGAAGACCGTGCAAGTTGATGACATCGTCAGGACTGATTTCAGGGAAGACAATATGTTCTTTGAAACCGATGCTGTAATTTCCGTTGCCATCGAAAGCTTTGGCTGAAATGCCGCGGAAATCGCGAACGCGTGGGAATACGATGTTAACCAATTTGTTCAAGAAGTGATACATAGCGTCGCCACGAAGGGTTACGCTGACACCAACGAGGTTACCTTCACGCAATTTGAAGTTCGAAACTGATTTTCTTGCTTTGATTGAAACTGGTTTTTGGCCAGTGATTGCGGCGAGGTTATCAACGATATTTGCCGGATCTTTACCATTTTTGACATAAGTACCAACACCACAACTTACGGTGATTTTAGTTACTTTTGGCACAGCCATATCGTTTTTGATACCGAGCTCTTTTTTCAAAGCTGGAACGATCTCTTCCTTGTATCTGGTTTTAAGGTCTTTAACTACTGACATGATTTAATTATTTTTTAACTTTATGATCGAGTTTTTCTTTACTTACCTTAGCAAATCTTTCTTTCTTGCCTTTCTCATCTTTACGATAACCGATGCGCGTAGGCTTTGAGGTTTTCGGATCGACGGCCATGACATTAGAAGCATTGATTCCTTTTTCATATTGCACTTTTTCACCGGGACGAGCGCTGGTTGCTTTGATATGACGAGTGATGATGTTTACACCTTTCACGACAACGCGTGATTTTGCGCGGTCTAAACGCATTACTTCGCCGGTTTTGCCTTTGTCTTTACCGGTAATTACTTTTACTTGATCGCCAATTCGGATTTTCATGTTGTTTATATTACTTCAGGTGCTTGGGAAATAATTTTTTGGTAACCGCGTTCACGCAATTCTCTCGCTACTGGACCGAAGACACGAGTGCCTTTTGGTTCTTTATCTTTATTGATGATTACAACGGCGTTTTCGCTGAAGCGAATTCTAGAACCGTCTTTGCGAGAAAATTCTTTTACTTGGCGAACGACTACAGCTCTTTCAACAGCTTTTTTCTTAACCAAACCTTTTGGGTTTGCGTCTTTGACCGCAACAACGATGACATCACCGATGCGCGCATATCTTCTCTTTGAACCGCCGAGTACTTTGATGCATTCCACCATTTTGGCTCCGCTGTTGTCTGCTACTTGTAATTGGGTTTCTACTTGGATCATTTTTTAGCTTTCTTTAGTTGGTTTAGGCATTTCGACTGTCCATTTTTTTGTCTTACTGAGTGGTCGGCATTCGTAGATTGTGATTTCTTGACCTAGCTCGTAAGTTTCATTATTTGGGTTGTCGACATGATATTTTTTAGAAATACGATATCTTTTCTTATACTTCGGGTGATTCTCGTAGCGGTGAACTGTGACCGTAATAGTCTTCTCTTGCTTTAGGCTAGTTATTATTCCGTTTTTGCTTCTCATTATTTTAGCTTTTAGGTTGTTAGTTTATAGAGCTTTTACGCGACTTTTTCAAGCTTATTTTCTTCTTTGAGTAAGGTTTTGATGCGAGCGACATATTTTCTCCATTTAGAGATGTCGGCGACATTGCGACCTTGGCCACTTTCAACGGAAAAGCGGATTTCAAAGAGGTTTTTTGAAGCGTCTTTAAGCTCTTGTTGCAGTTTTGAGTTGTCTAGTTTTCGAAGCTCAGCAATTTTTTTCATGTTTAGAGATCGTTTTTAGTAATGAATTTGCATTTAACTGGAAGTTTGTGTGCCGCTCTGGTCATTGCTTGACGAGCGATGTCTTCAGTCACGCCGGACATTTCAAACATTACTCTTCCTGGGCGAACAACTGAAACATGGATTTCAGGAGAACCTTTACCACTACCCATCGGTACTTCGGAAGCTTTTTTCGTCAATGATTTGTGTGGGAAAATGTTGATCCAGATTTTACCGCCACGTTTTGTGAAACGAGTCATAGAACGACGAGCGGCTTCGATTTGGCGAGAAGTGATTTCGCCTGAACTTTGAGCCTTGAGGCCAAAGTCGCCGAAGCTGACACGGGTTCCACGGTGATCGACACCTTTGTCAAAACCACGGTCGCGATGTTGTCTTCTGAATTTTTCTTTCTTAGGTTGTAACATTGTTAGGCTTGTTTAATTTCTTCAATTTCTTCGATCAATTTTGCTTTAAGGTCTTTTTTGAAGACATCTCCTTTGTAGATCCATACTTTCACACCGATTTGTCCATATGATGTGACAGCTGGGAGTGAAGCATAATCGATGTCGGCACGGAATGTATGAAGTGGAACTTTTCCTTTGCTGAAGAATTCACTGCGGGAAATTTCTACGCCATTCAAACGACCACCAAGGAAGATTTTGGCACCGACGGCACCGGCTTCGATGATTTTATCAACGGCCATTTTGGCGGCACGGCGATAAGAGATGCGTTTTTCGATTTGTTGAGCGATGCTTTCGGCAACAATAAAGGCGTCGAGCATTGGTTTCTTAATTTCTTTGATGTTGATTGCGAATGTTACTTTGAAGTCTTTTTTAAGTTTTTCCTTAAGTTTTTCAATGATTTCACCGCCGCGACCAATGATCACACCTGGTTTAGAAGTGTAGATATTGATGAGAACTTTTCCTTGGTTGCGCATGATTTCAATGCGACTGATACCGTCAGTATTGAGTTCTTTACGGATCATCTTTTGAATGGATGCGTCTTCATGGAGCATTTGAGCAAATTGCTTTTTGCCGGTGTACCATTTAGAATCCCATGTTCTGGTGATGCCGATTCTGATTACTTTTGGATTAACTTTTTGTCCCATGACGGCTTTTAATTATTTGATGTTTTAGATTCAAGGATAACAGTGATGTGCGATGTTCTTTTCAAGATAGGATGAGAACGACCGCGGGAAATCATGTTTCTTCTTTTATATGTTGGACCTTCGTTGACGATAATTTCTTTGATGTGGAGAGTATCCTTTTCTTGTTTGAAGTTGTTTTCGGCGTTGGCCATTGCAGATTCAATCAATTTCTTCAATAGGGGAGCGGCCTTTTTTGGCGTGAAGGCCAAGATGTCGACGGCGTCGCTCGCTTTCATTTTGCGCACCATTTGAGCTATAAGGTTAGCTTTTTTTGGTGAAATTCTAGTTTGTCTCAAAAATGATTTCATGCTTTAGGGTTTATTTCTTAGCCAATTTACCACCATGGCCGCGGAACAATCTCGTTGGAGAGAATTCTCCGAGTTTGTGGCCAACCATGTTTTCAGTAACAAATACAGGGATGAATTGTTTACCATTGTGAACTGCGAAGGTGAAACCGACGAAGTCCGGTGAGATGTCACAACGGCGAGACCAAGTTTTGATTGGTTTTTTCGCGCCTGATGCTTCCATGGCTGCAACTTTTTTTTGCACCCTTGGGTCTACGAATGGTCCTTTTTTACTACTTCTAGCCATGATTGTTACTTAGTTGTTTATTTGCGACGACGATCTTTGATGATCATCTTGTCTTTATGTCTTCTTCTGGTTTTGAAACCGAGAGCAGGCATACCCCAAGGTGTTTTTGGATATTTCATACCAATGGAAGTACTACCTTCACCACCACCATGTGGATGGTCGACCGGATTCATCACTTTACCTCTTACTTGTGGTCTACGACCCATGTTACGCATCCGCCCAGCTTTACCGATTTTGATATTGCTGTGGTCGATATTACTGACTTGGCCAATGCAGGCAAAGCAGTTTTTACTGACCAAACGGATTTCGCCGGATGGCATTTGTAATTGGGCGTAATCGCCTTCAAGAGAGGTAAGTTTTAGTGCGGAACCAGCGCTACGAGCAAACTGGCCACCTTTTTCTTCGCGGAGTGAAACATTGTAGATGTCGAAACCGACTGGGATATTGCGAAGCATCATGCGGTTACCGATTTTTACTTTCGCTTTGTCAGCGCAGACGATTGATTCGCCCACTTTGATTCCAGCTGGAGCAAGATGGTAACGCTTTTCTCCGTCAACGTATTGGACGAGGATGATGTAAGCTGTACGATTTGGATCGTATTCAACAGCAGTTACTTTACCTTCGATGCCCTTTTTGTCTAGTTGAGAGAAATCAACCATGCGGTATTTGTGCTTAGCACCACCGCCACGATGACGAACTGTGATGCGGCCAGAATTGTTGCGGCCGGATTTGCGTCCGAGATCGACGACGAGAGATTTCTCTGGCGTGGTCTTGGTGATCTCCTCAAATGAGGCGACGGTCATCTGGCGGCGACCCGGTGTAGTTGGTTTGAATTTCTTAACGGCCATGGTTATTGTTTATCTTTAGCGAATTTAAGTTTATTCGGATCAATCGTTTGTCCTTTTTTGAGGCTAACAATTGCTTTCTTATAATTTGGTCTTTTGATGTATTCGTAACGGCCTTTGATAAGGCGAGTTTTGCGTGGAGTAATAGAAGTTTTTACAGCAACAACATCAACATCGTAAAGGGCTTTGATTGCTTTTTTAACATCGATTTTTGTCGCGCCTTTGTTGATCAGGAAAGTGTAAAGGTTTGCTGTTTGTGCAACAGAACTTTTTTCCGTAACAACTGGTCTGATGATTGTAGTGTAAGTATTTTCCATTATGCTTTTGATGTAAATGTTTCTTCAAGTTTCGCGACGGCTTCTTTTAGGAACAAAACTTGTTTGTACTTTTGGAGGTCGTGAATGTTGAGATAATTTGCGATGACAGTTTTAACATTTGCTAAGTTGCCAGCAGATTTTTGGATAATCGGATCTTTTTCCGCGACTACCACAAGTACATTGCGGTCGATTGGCATTTTAGCAATCATTTGAGCAAATGTTTTAGCTTTTGGCGCTTCGAGCTTGAAAGATTCGAGAGCAAGAACTTCACCGTTACGAGCTTTGGCAGAGAGAGCACAGAAGAGAGCGCGACGACGTTGTTTCTTTGGCATGTCTTTTTCGAAATTGCGATTGTTGCGCGGACCGAAGATTACGGCACCACCTTTCATGTGTGGCGCACGAGTCGTACCTTGACGAGCGTTACCGGTTCCTTTTTGACGGAACGGTTTGCGACCACCACCACGGACATCTTCACGAATTTGAGAATGAGCGATGGCGATTCGTTTGTTAGCAAGCTGGCGAACCAAAGCTTGATGAACGAGGTCTTTGTTGAATGGAATGTCGAAAATTGTTTCCGGCAAATCCATTTGCCCAGTCTTGTCTCCTGATTGATTGTATAGGTCTACTTGCATTGTCTTATTTCTTGATGGTTACTAGTCCGCCGTTCGGGCCAGGGATGGCGCCTTTGAGACAGATGAGGTTTTTAGTTGGATGAACCGAGATAACTTTTACTTTTTTCAAGGTGATTTGAGCGTTACCCATTCTTCCGGGAAGCTTTTTACCTTTGTGGACACGGCCTGGTTTGGCACATGCACCAACTGAACCTGGTTCACGATGATGGCCAGAGCCATGACTTTCGGGACCGCGGCTAAAGTTATATCGTTTGATAACACCTTGAGTTCCTTTACCTTTACTTGTGGAAACAACACTGACTGTTTCTACTTCGAGGAAGCTTTCAAGGTTGATCTGATCGCCTTTTTTGAAATTTTCCGTTTCCGCAGCAGAGATTTGAAATTCTCTTAGGCGGCGGAAGCTGCGCGTCTTCATCGGCTTTTTTAGTTTAGAAAAGCCAAGGACTAGCGCCGGATATCCATCTTTGTCGACTGTCTTTACTTGTGTAACCTCGTTTGGTTCACATTCGATAACAGTGACTGGGATCACGCGACCGTCGTCTTGAAAGACACGAGTCATACCTATTTTTTTGCCAATGATTCCTGACATAATGTTTGTGTAGAGGTTAGTCCCTTTGGAGGGGAGATTGTAGAAGGTTTAGAATTGGCCGAAACCCGCTACAAAGTCTTAACTTACTGTCTAAATTGCCGTTTGAATATACAGATGGACAGTTGGGTAGTCAATAGTTTTTTTTAGGCTTCTGTAAGCATCTTAATTTCGATTTCTACGCCAGCAGGGAGGCTGAGGTTAGAAAGTGTTTCGATTGTGTGTGGTGTGGTGTCGGTGATGTCGATCAAGCGAGCGTGAGTACGCATTTCGTATTGTTCGCGTGATGTCTTGTGTTTGAAAGTAGATTTGTTAACAGTGAATTTTTCGATCTTTGTCGGAAGGGGGATTGGGCCGGCAACGATTGCGCCAGTGCGTTCCGCTGTTTCGATGATTAGACGAGATGTTTCGTCGATTACTTTGTGGTCGAATGATTTGATTTTGATACGGATTTTTTGCTTGGACATTTTGTGGGGGTTAAAAAAATACCGAGCTTTTACTTAGCTCGGAAACGAAAAGGTTTCAGTATGAAAGTTTCGAGCTGTTCCCCGACGAGTCGGGGTCAATTCCCTAAAAGCAGGGAGATTGGTTTTTTTTGTGCGTCGATATTAGTTTGAGTGAGTGAAAGTGTCAAGAAAAAAGCCCTTCGATTTCTCGAAGGGCTTTTGAATTTTTCTTTTGAAGATCGATTATTGAATGATCTTGCTGATAACACCTGCACCTACTGTACGGCCACCTTCACGAATCGCGAAGCGAGTACCTTCGTCGAGGGCGATTGGTGCACCGAGGGTAACAACGAATTTAACATTGTCACCAGGCATAACCATCTCAACATCTGGTGGAAGTTCAACATCACCAGTTACATCAGTTGTACGGATGTAGAATTGTGGTTTGTAGCCTTTGAAGAATGGAGTATGACGACCACCTTCTTCTTTGCTGAGGACATAAACTTCGGCTTCGAATTTCGTATGTGGAGTGATTGAACCTGGTTTAGCAAGTACTTGGCCGCGTTCAATTTCTTCACGTTCGATACCGCGGATAAGGAGACCAACATTATCACCGGCTTCACCGCGATCGAGTTCTTTTTTGAACATCTCAACACCGGTAACGGTAACTTTGCGTGTATCTTTTACACCAACGATTTCGACTTCTTCACCAACTTTGATCACACCTTGTTCGATACGACCAGTGGCAACTGTACCACGGCCTTTGATAGAGAAGACATCTTCTACTGGCATAAGGAATGGCTTGTCGAGTTCACGAACTGGGTCTGGGATTTGGCTATCAAGAGCTTCGAGAAGTTCTTTGACTTTTTCTTGCCATTTTTCTTCACCTTCAAGTGCCTTGAGGGCTGAACCGTGGATAACCGTAGCGTTGTCGCCGTCGAATTCGTATTTAGAAAGAAGTTCACGGATTTCCATTTCGGCAAGCTCGGCGATTTCTGGATCGGCCATGTCCATCTTGTTGAGGAAGACAACGATCTTTGGTACGCCAACTTGGCGAGCAAGAAGGATATGTTCACGAGTTTGTGGCATCGGACCGTCCGCACCAGAACAAACGAGGATTGCACCGTCCATTTGAGCGGCACCAGTGATCATGTTCTTAACATAATCGGCATGCCCTGGACAATCAACGTGAGCGTAGTGACGCTTGTCAGTTGCGTATTCTTGGTGAGATGTAGAGATTGTAATACCTCTTTCTCTTTCTTCTGGAGCGTTATCGATTTGGTCGAAAGCAACAGCTTTATTTGCTGGATCGTCTGGGAAATACTTAGCAGCACATACTGTGATAGCGGCGGTCAATGTAGTCTTACCGTGGTCGACATGCCCGATAGTACCTACATTAACGTGCGGCTTATTGCGGACGAATTTGTCAGCCATGTTAATGTTGTTAATTATAAAAGCGCGGGAATACTAGCCTAAATATTTTGGCGACGCAAGAAGTTTTTAGCCCTTTCTCTTGCTAATGATTTCTTCAGCGACATTGTTTGGAACCTGAGCATAGTGGCCGAATTCCATGGTGTAATTACCACGACCTTGAGTCATTGAGCGGAGGTCGCCGACATAACCGAACATTGACGCAAGTGGGATGGTGGCTTTGATGAATTTGACAACACCACGGTCGCCACTTTCGTTGATTTGACCTCTTCGTGAGCTGATGTCACCCATAACATCACCGAAGTAATCTTCTGGAACGGTGACTTCTACGGCCATGATTGGTTCGAGGAGTGCAGGATTGGCTTTTTTAACGGCGTTTTGGAAACACATTGAGCCAGCGATCTTGAAGGCCATTTCGTTGGAATCGACATCATGGTAACTACCGTCGTAAAGTTCGGCTTTGATGTCTACGACTGGGTAGCCGGCGATTACACCGCGAGTCATCGCTTCTTGAATACCTTTATCGACGGCTGGAATGTATTCGCGAGGAATTTTACCACCGACGATGGAGTTGACGAATTCGTAACCAGCGCCCGGTTCTTGTGGGCTGAAGCGCATGTGAACATGGCCGAATTGACCACGACCACCGGATTGTTTAGCGTATTTTTCTTCCATGGTAACTTCGGTGGTGATGCTTTCACGGTAAGCTACTTGCGGTGCACCGATGTTTGCTTCGACTTTGAATTCGCGGCGCATACGATCGACGATGATGTCGAGGTGAAGTTCGCCCATACCGGCAAGGATAGTTTGACCGGTTTCTTCGTCGGTTGAAACATGAAGGGTTGGATCTTCGCCAGAAAGTTTAGTGAGAGCGACGCCCATTTTTTCTTGGTCGGCTTTACTCTTTGGTTCAACGGCGATACGGATTACTGGTTCTGGGAAGTCCATTGATTCGAGAAGGATTGGTTTGTTGACATCGCAAAGGGTGTCACCAGTGGTTGTGCTTTTGAGACCAACGATGGCAACGATATCGCCAGTAGAGGCTTCTTTGATTTCTTCGCGAGAATTGGCGTGCATTTGGACGAGGCGACCAACGCGTTCTTTTTCGCCGCTGCGGGTGTTTAGGACATAAGAGCCGGAGCTAAGTTTGCCTGAATAGATGCGGAAGTAGCAAAGGTTTCCGACGAAGGGGTCAGTAGCAATTTTGAATGCAAGACCGGTAAGTGGTTCGCTCGGACTTTGTTTGATCGTGATGTGTTCGCCGGTTTTTTGGTCGATAACATCGAGTTCACCAATGTCGTTCGGGCTTGGAAGGTAGTAGCAAACGGCATCGAGAACTTTTTGGACACCCATGTTGCGGAGAGCTGTACCACAAAGTACTGGGTAGATGCTGCCGCTGACAGTGGCTTTGCGAATTCCTGCTTTAAGTTCGTCAATTGAGATTGCTTCGTCGCCGAGGAATTTTTCCATCAAGGCGTCGTCGAATTCGCTGACGCGTTCAACGAGGATGCCGCGGAATGTTTCGGCTTTTTGGCGCATGTCTTCTGGGAAATCAATTTCAACAACTTCTTCGCCGTGTGGTCCTTTGAAAGTGAAGGCTTTCATTTCGACGAGGTCGATGATGCCGCTGAAATCGTTTTCAGCACCGATAGGGAGCTGGATAGCGATTGCGTTTGGAGTTAAGCGTTGGTGAATGGAAGCGAGGGATTTGTAGAAATCTGCACCCATTTTGTCCATTTTGTTAACGAATGCCATGCGTGGAACATTGTATTTGTCCGCTTGGCGCCATACTGTTTCGGATTGCGGCTCTACACCCATCGCGCCATCGAAAACGGCAACGCCGCCATCGAGTACGCGAAGTGAGCGTTCTACTTCGACTGTGAAGTCCACATGTCCTGGAGTATCGATGATGTTGATGTTGAATGGTGTGCCATTTGGTGGAGTCCAAAGGCAGCGAGTGGCAGCGGAAGTGATTGTGATGCCGCGTTCGCGTTCTTGTTCCATCCAGTCCATTTGCGATTCGCCGGTATGCGTTTCGCCGATTTTGTGGCTAACGCCAGTGTAAAAAAGGATGCGTTCGGTAACGGTTGTTTTACCCGCGTCGATGTGGGCGATGATGCCGATATTGCGGAGGTTTTGTAAATTGTCGGACATGGAAGCTGGAAGTTAAAAGTTAAGAGTGAAAAGTTAAAAGTTGGTTTTAGCGCTAAGACATTATATTTAGTGGGGGAGGATGTCAAAAGAAATTACAAATTAGAAATTATAAATTAAAAATGAGAGCGAATTTCTGAGCTCTCATCTTTAATATGTAATCTGTAATTTCTCGTTTAGTATCGCGCAAAGTGGGCGAAGGCTTTGTTGGCGTCGGCCATTCTGTGGGTATCTTCTTTTTTCTTGAAGGCAGCACCTTGTTCGTTGGAAGCTTCGATTAGCTCGTTGGCAAGTTTTTGGTGCATTGCTGAACCTTTTTTGCCGCGAGCTGAATTGATGATCCAGCGGAATGCTAGGGCATTTTGGCGACCTAGTGGTACTTCGCGTGGAACTTGGTAAACGGCGCCACCGACGCGTTTAGCTTTTACTTCCATTTTTGGCTTCACATTTTCGATTGCGGCTTTGAAGATTTTCTCTGGGTCAGCGGAAGTTTTTTTACTGATGATTTTGAATGTTTCATTAAAGATGCGGCGAGCGGTAGTTTTTTTACCGTCAAGCATTAAGTAGTTAATGAATTTTTCTTGAACCGGATTGGTTGTTGTTGTTTCGATCATTGTGATTAAGCTTTAGGTTTTTTAGCACCGTATTTTGAACGACCACGACGGCGTTTGTCAACACCGTTGGTGTCGAGGCTGCCACGAACGATGTGGTAACGAACACCAGGAAGATCTTTTACTCTGCCGCCACGGATTAGAACCACGGAATGCTCTTGGAGGTTGTGGCCTTCGCCGCCGATGTAGGCGTTCACTTCGTAACCGTTAGTGAGACGAACGCGGGCTACTTTGCGGAGCGCGGAGTTCGGTTTCTTTGGTGTCATTGTGAAAACCTTGGTGCAAACGCCCCGTTTTTGCGGAGATTCGAGTGCAGTGCTACGATCTTTTAAATGGTTTTTGATTGAACCGAGAGCGGGAGATTTACTTTTGTAAGTCTTCGGTACGCGGTTTTTTCGGACTAGTTGAGAAATTGTTGGCATGTGTACTTAGGTTTTAGCTGTCGCAGATTATATGACAATTAAATAATTGGCAAGCTTTTTTCCGGATTGTCGTTGAAGATCTCTTCAACGCGTTCGCTTTCGCCTTTTAGCTTGCGGAAAGTGGCGCCGGCTGGGATTAGTTTACCGATGATAACATTCTCTTTGAGGCCTTCGAGATTGTCGATGCGGTTGGTGGTAGAAGCTTCGACCAAGACACGGATGGTTTCTTGGAAGGAAGCCGCAGAAAGCCAAGAGTCGGTGTAAAGAGCGACGCGGGTAAGACCGAGAAGGAGGCGTTCGCCTTTGGCCGGTTTCTTGTTTTTCTTGAGAAGTTCGCGGTTTGTTTTGTTGAAACGGATGATGTCGATGATTTCGCCCGGAAGGAAATCGCTGTCGCCGCTGTCGCCAAGGCGAACTTTGGAGAGCATTTGGCGGGCGATGATTTCGATGTGTTTGTCGTTGATACTTTGACCTTGAGAAGCGTAGATGCTTTGAACTTCGGAGACGATGTATTTTTGTGCCGTGTATTCGTCGCTGAGGAGCATCAATTCGCGCAGGTCAAGATGGCCGTTAGTAAGTGGTTGGCCTTTCTTGATGTTGTCCTTGTTTTGAACGATGATCGTGCGATTTTGTGGGACGGTGTAGACTTTTTCCACTTTGTCGTGACTTTTGATCACGATGTGGCTTTCGGCTACTTTGACAACTTTGCCTTCTTCTTTCGATTTGACTGCTGCTTTGCCGTCGCCGCCTTTGGCGAGAGTAGTTTTGACTTTTACTTCGTCGCCTTCTTTGACGGTGACTTCGAGGTCTTCGTCGAGGAGGTAAAGGGTTTCTACTGGTGCATCAGAAGTGATGACGATTTCACTGATTTTACCTTTTTGGCGAATTTTTACATTACCGTCAATTTCGGCGATGGTCGCTGGGCTCTTTGGTGTACGCGCTTCGAAGAGTTCTTCGACGCGGGTAAGACCTTGAGTAATATCGCTTCCTTCGGCAACACCACCCATGTGGAAGGTACGCATTGTAAGCTGAGTACCTGGTTCACCGATTGATTGAGCGGCGATGATACCGACGGCGGTACCGATTTGGACTTCGCGGTTTGTACCGAGATCTTTGCCGTAACATTTGATACAAATGCCGCCTTCGGTTTCACAAGTCATGACGGAGCGTACTTTTACTTCGTCGATGTCGGCTTCTTTGATTGCTTCGATGGTGTCTTTTTCGATGATTTCGTTGCGTTTGCCGATTAGTTTGCCTTTTTTGTCTTTGAGGTCTTCGCCGAGAGTGCGGCCGTAGATGCGCACTTCGAATTTTTCGCCAATTTGTTCGGATTCAGCGCGGGTGATCAAGTGCCATGAATCGGCACCACAATCTGGTTCGCGGATGACGACATCTTGGTTTGAATCAACGAGACGACGAGTAAGGTAGCCGGCTTCGGCGGTCTTAAGCGCGGTATCGGATTTACCTTTACGACCACCATGCGTGGCGATGAAGTATTCAAGGATCTTGAAGCCTTCTTTGAGGTTTGAACGGATTGGGAGTTCGATGGTTTTACCGGCCGGATTGGCTACGAGGCCTTTCATACCGCAGAGCTGGGTGATTTGGCCCCAGTTACCACGAGCGCCGGAGTCGATCATGTAGAAGATGCTGTTGTTTTCTTCGATGCCGTTAATCATTTTGACAGTGATGTCTGATTTGGCTTGAGCCCAAATGCGAATCGCGTGGTTGTAGCGTTCGTCTTCGGTAATGACGCCTTTGCTGTAGTAGTCACTGATTTGTTTGACCACTTCGGAAGCGTCTTCGAGAATTTTGTCTTTTTCACTTGGGATGTGCATGTCGTCTTGACTGACGGAGATGCCGGATTTGGTAGCGAAACGGAAACCACAATCTTTGAGATCGTCGGTGAGTTTGGCTGTTGTTTGGATGCCGAGTTTTTCGTAAGATTCGCTGACGATGAGTCCGAGGCGTTTTTTGCCGACAGGTTCGTTGTAGAAGGGGAGTCCTTCGGGGATGAAGCTGTTGAAGATCAAACGGCCGACGGTGGTTTCGAGGATTTCTTCGCCGACGCGGCATTTGATTTGAGCTTGGATGTGAACATGACCGCCTTGGTAAGCGATGATTGCTTCTTCGACGGAAGCGAAGGCCATGCCTTCACCGATTAGTCCGCTGCGCATGCGAGTCAAATAGTAACAACCGAGAACCATGTCTTGAGTTGGTGTGACGATCGGTTCACCAGCAGATGGTTTTAGGAGGTTGCGGCTAGAGAGCATGAGAGTTTTACATTCTTCTTGTGCGGCTTTGGATAGTGGGATATGGATGGCCATTTGATCACCATCGAAATCGGCATTGAAGGCGGCACAAACTAGTGGGTGGACTTGGATCGCTTTACCTTCGATCAAAACTGGTTGGAAGGCTTGGATACCGAGACGGTGCAAGGTTGGTGCACGATTGAGAAGAACGAAGTGGTTTTTGGTAACTTCTTCAAGAATATCCCAAACTTCGCGTTTGCCGGCGGTGATTAGTTTTTCGGCGTTTTTGATGTTGTGAGCAAAGCCGTCACGAATCAAACGACCGATGATGAATGGTTTGAAAAGTTCCACGGCCATCAATTTTGGAATCCCACATTGGTTGAGTTTCAGTTTTGGACCGATAACGATAACGGAACGACCAGAGTAATCGACACGTTTACCGAGAAGGTTTTGACGGAAGCGACCTTGTTTACCTTTGAGCATGTCAGAAAGTGAACGCAATTTGCGTTTGTCACCAGCGCTGAAGACGGTTTTGCCGGCGCGTGCGGAATTGTTGAGAAGAGTGTCGACAGCTTCTTGGAGCATGCGTTTTTCGTTGCGGCAGATTACTTCTGGCGCACCGATGGACATCAAGCGGCGAAGACGGTTGTTGCGGTTGATGACGCGGCGATACAAGTCATTAAGGTCGGAAGCGGCGAAACGGCCACCGTCGAGTTGGACCATTGGACGAAGATCTGGTGGGATGATCGGCAAAGTGGTCATGATGAACCATTCTGGTTTGATGCCAGATTTTTCAAGGCTGCCAGCGAGTTTAATGCGTTTGATGATTTTTTTCTTCTTTTGGCCGCTGGATTTTTTGGCTTCTTCGTTGAGTGAGTCGACGAGCGCTTTGAGGTCGATGGCGGCGATGATATCGCGGATGGTTTCGGCGCCAGTGCCGGCTTTGAAGATGTGGCCGAATTTCATCGACATAGTGCGATATTCCATTTCGGAATAAACTGCGCCGAGAGTGAGTTTGTCCAAAAGGTCTTTTGCTTCGGAATGTTGGTATTCGAGTTCGTCGATTTGTTCAGCATAGTATTCTTCCAATTCGATGGAAGCGTGTTTTTTCATTTTTTCGTCATCGATTTTTTCGATTTCGAGATTTTTTTCTTTGAATTCGTCTTGGATTTTGGACTTTTGGCCTTTGTATTCGGTGTCGAGGCTGCGGAGGGATTCTTCGCGGGCTTCTTTGTCGACATGGGAAACGATGTAGGCGGCGAAGTAGACGACTTGTTCAAGAGTTTTAATTGGTAAGTCGAGAAGAAGTCCGATACGGCTTGGTGTAGAGCGCAAAAACCAAATGTGCGTAACTGGTACGGCTAATTTGATGTGGCCCATGCGTTTGCGGCGAACGGAAGAGTGGGTGACTTCGACACCACACTTTTCGCAGATTACGCCTTTGTAGCGGATTCTTTTGTATTTTCCGCAGTAACATTCGTAGTTCTTGGTCGGACCGAAAATTTTCTCACAGAAGAGACCATCGCGTTCTGGCTTTTGGGTGCGATAGTTGATTGTTTCTGGTTTTTTTACTTCGCCAGTGGACCAGCCGAGAATTTCTTCCGGAGAGGCGACCGAGAGCGTGATCGCGTCGAAGCGATCTTTTTGCTGTTTGTCATCGTGATGCATCATAACTTTGAAAGGTAAGTTGATTGATTATGCCTTTTTAGAGGCCAAGATCGCGATTGATCGGATCTTCTTTTTGGTTAGTTTCTTCTTCTGGGGTTACTGTCGGAGCTGGTTCAGCTGGAGCTTCGTAAGATGGAGTTTCGTATGCTGGAGTTTCGTAAGATGGAGCTTCGGCGATTGGTCTTTCGCTGACTTCTTCGTCGTAGTTGCCGAAAACATTTTCTTCTTCTTCAGGGATGTAGTCGTTGTAGTCGCCGCCTTCTTCACGGTTGCGTTTTTCGAGGCGGATCATGTCTTTGACAACGATTTCCGTTTTGAATTTGCGTACGCCATCGAGGCTATCCCAGCTACGAGTTTTAAGGTAGCCTTCGACATAAACCAGTTGGCCTTTTTTAAGATGTTGACTACATATTTCGGCAAGGCGTGCCCAAGCGACGCATTCGTGGAATTCGGCGGAGTTTTTGCGTTCGCCATTTTTTGTGGCCCATTCGCGATTGGTCGCGAGGCCGAATGTTACGACGCTTTGGCCGTTTGGGGTTTGGCGCATTTCAGGATCGCGAGTGAGGTTACCGACTAAAATTACTTTATTAACGCTTCTCATGTTGTTAGATTTAGATGTTAGATTTCTTCGCTTTCTTCAGCGATTTCTTCGGCGAGGCTTTCGTCGCCTGCGGTGCCTTCGGAGTCTTGTTTGATTTCTTCAAGTACTTCTGGGGCAATGCCTTCGCGGATTTCTGGGTCTTCGTTGAGGAAGATTTCTTCGCTTTCTTCTTCCGCGGCTTCTTTGCCTTCGGTGTCCATCAATTTGACGGAGAGACCAAGACTTTGGAGCTCTTTTGTCAAGACATTGAAGGATTCTGGGACGCGTGGCTTGCGGATCATTTCGCCTTTGACGATTGATTCGTAAGCTTTGGAGCGGCCGTAAACATCATCGGATTTGATTGTGAGCATTTCTTGGAGGATGTGTGCGGCGCCGTAAGCTTCGAGGGCCCAAACTTCCATCTCCCCGAAACGCTGACCACCGTGCTGGGCTTTACCACCAAGAGGTTGTTGAGTAACGAGAGAGTAAGGACCAACGGAACGAGCGTGGATTTTGTCTTCGACCAAGTGGTTGAGCTTGAGCATGTAAGCGATACCAACGGTTACTGGGCGATCAAATGGTTCGCCAGTTTTACCGTCGAAGAGAGTGATTTTACCTTCTTTTGGTAAGCCTGCTTCGATAAGAGTATCTTCGATTTGTTGTGTAGTGATCCCGTTAAGGGCTGGTGTAGCAACGGTGAAGCCGAGTTCTCTTGCGGCCCATCCGAGATGGGTTTCGAGGATTTGGCCGATGTTCATACGGCTGGAAACACCGAGAGGATTGAGGATGATGTCGATCGGCGTGCCGTTTGGTAGGAATGGCATGTCTTCTTGTGGTACGACGATTGAGACGACACCTTTGTTACCGTGGCGGCCGGCCATTTTATCGCCGACTTGGATTTTGCGTGTTTGCGCAACATTGACTTTGATTTGTTTGAGGACGCCAGTTGGGAGTTCGTCGCCGGCTTCTTTTGTAAAGATTTGGATGCCGACAACTTTTCCACCTTCGCCACCAGGGAGTCGGAGGGAGCTGTCTTTGACATCGCGGGCTTTGTCGCCGAAGATGGCGCGAAGTAGGCGTTCTTCTGCGGTAAGTTCGGTTTCACCTTTTGGAGTGATTTTACCGACGAGGATGTCGCCTTCTTTTACAGTTGCGCCGATGCGGACGACACCTTGGTCGTCGAGGTCTTTTAATTTAGTTTCGCCGACATTTGGGATGTCGCGCGTGATTACTTCAGGGCCGAGTTTGGTTTCACGGACATCCATAACATAACTTTCGATATGAACGGAGTCGTAGAAGCCTTCTTTGACCATGCGTTCGGAGATGATGATCGCATCTTCGAAGTTGTAGCCTTCCCAAGCCATGTAGGCAACGAGGAGGTTTTGGCCGAGGGCGAGTTCGCCTTTGTCCGTTGCTGGACCGTCGGCGAGGAGGTCGCCTTTTTTCACTTTTTGGCCTTTTTCAACCATGGCGCGTTGGTGGATACAAGTGCCTTGGTTGGAGCGTTCGTAGTTTTTGAGGTTGTAAGTAGATTTTTTACCGTTTTTGTAAATGACGACAATTGTTTGGCCATCAACATAGGAGATTTCACCGTCCATTTCGGCGGTGATTACTTGGCCAGAAGATTTGGCGGCAAGTTCTTCGATACCGGTTCCGACGACAGGAGCTTCGGCAGAGATGAGGGAAACGGCTTGGCGTTGCATGTTTGAACCCATCGAAGCACGAGTGTTATCATCATGCTCCAAGAATGGAATTAAAGAAGTTGTGATCGAGATGATTTGTTTTGGTGAAACATCGATGTGGGTGATTTCGTCGACATGAGCCAATAGTGGTTCGCCTCCTTTGCGCGCGGAAACGCGTGTAGCGACGAATTGGCCTTTTTCGTTTAGTTCGGAGTTGGCTTGTGCGGCGATGATGCTCTTTTCTTCTTCGGCGTCGAAGTAGATGATTTCGTCGGTGACGAATGGTTTAACTTTTTTGCCGTTGAGAGTTGAAGAAACTTTGCGGAAAGGTGTTTCGATGAAGCCATATTCATTGATTTTGGCGTAGGTAGCCAAGTGGACAACGAGACCGATGTTTGGACCTTCCGGTGTGGCGATCGGACAGATGCGGCCGTAATGAGATTGATGTACATCACGAACATCAAAGGATGCGCGTTCGCGGGAAAGACCACCGGGGCCCATCGCGGAAAGGCGGCGTTTGTGTTCGAGTTCGGCCAATGGATTGGTTTGATCCATGAACTGAGAAAGCTGAGAGCTGGCGAAGAATTCGCGTAGAGCAGCGGTGATTGGCCGTGAGTTGATCAATTGCGTTGGAGTGACGGTTTCGAGATCCATCACAGTCATACGATCTTTCGCGATACGATCGGTGCGGAGGATACCAACGCGGAATTTGTTTTGGACAAGTTCGCCAACTGGGCGAATGCGGCGGTTTGAAAGGTGATCGATGTCGTCGGCTTCGATTTCGCCGTTGTTCAAAAGGACAAGGTGGCGAAGGATTTCGACGAGGTCTTTGACTTGGAAAGTGTGATATTTTTTCTTATTTGGAGTGTCGAGGCCGAAGCGTTTGTTGAGTTTGTAGCGTGCAACAGTGCCCATGTCGTATTTGCGATAGTCAAAGAACATTGATTGGATCAAGGCTTTGGCATTTTCGACGGTGGCGAGGTCGCCAGGGCGGATTTTTTTGTAGATGTTTTGGTAAGCTTCATCGACGGTTTTGGCTGGATCTTTTTCTAAAGTAGAAAGGATGTAATCGCTTTCGATGCCAGCGGTGACATCTTTGAATAGTTCGAGGATGTCTTTGTCTTTTTCGTAGCCGAAAACGCGTAATAGGGAAGTGATGTGAATTTTGCGCTTGCGGTCGATTTTTACGGTGATAACGCCTTTTTTGTCGGTTTCAATTTCGAGCCATGCGCCGCGTTTTGGGATGATTTTTGCGCCGTGCATGCCGGTAACGCCAGCGTTTTTTGAGAAGAATACGCCTGGAGAACGGACGATTTGGCTGACGACGACGCGTTCGATACCATTGATGATAAAGGTTCCGCGTTCGGTCATTAGTGGAATGTTGCCGAGGAAGATGTCTTGTTCTTTAATTTCACCGCTTTCTTTGTTGATAAGCTGGACATGCACTTTTAGAGGTGCTTCGTAAGTGAGGTTTTTGTTCTTGGCGATTTCGGCGTCGTATTTGGCTTCGCCATAAGAATGTTCGAGGAAGTGCAACTCCAGTCTTTTGCCAGAGAAGTCTTGGATTGGAGTGATTTCGTCGAGGAGTTCGCGTACACCTTCTTCGAGAAACCATTCGTAAGAATTGAGTTGGATTTCGATTAGGTTTGGAACTGGGACTTTTTTGTCCATCTGCTCGCTGAAATAGCGGCGGGGACTATTCAAAATAACCGGATCTTTCTTTTCCGGTTTTTCCGCTTTGGTAGCGGAAGAACTTTTGGTTTTCGGCATGGTTAAGGTAGTAATAGATGAATTTTGACTACCTGATCAAACCTTAACTCTTCTGTAGGGGTAGCGAGGATTAGTATATTGATGAGGAATGAGTATGTCAAACAAATTAGAAATTAGAGATTAAAAGTAAAAGTTAAATTTTATTTTTAATATTTAATTTGTAATCTGTAATTTCTAGTTCCGAAGGTTCTCCATTGGGCTGATGTGGGCGGCTTTTTCGGAGGGGATGAGGGCGGCGAGGAGGGTGATGCCGGTGCCGAGAAGGAGGCTTTTGATAATGTTTTCTGTTGTGATGAGGAAGATTTTTTCGGGGATAATGCTGAGGTCGCTGAATTGGTTGAGGATTTGGGTAGTCAAAATTTCGCTAGTGATGAGGCCGAGGAGGATGCCGGTGAAGGAGCCGAGGAGGCCGATGATGAGGGCTTCTTGGAGGATGAGGATGCGGAGGTGGTTTTTGGTGGCGCCGATTGCTTTGAGGAGGCCGATTTCTTTTTTGCGTTCGCTGATTGTGGCGAGGAAGGTGCTGAGAATGGCGACGGCGGCGGTGATTAGGATGATTAGGCTGATGATTTGGAGAGCGTTTTCGATGTAGATTAGTTTCGATTCGACGCTGGCGAAGTTTTTTTGGAGGTAGTCGGTGGTGAAACCGAGTTGGTTGATTTCGCTGGCGATTTGGGTAGTCAACGCGGGGGATGTCGTTTCTATAAACAGTTTTAGGAAGGTGTCGGTTGTTTTGTTGAGTAGTTCTTGGTTGAGTTTTTCGACTAGTTGGTTGGGAACGGTGATGCCGATGAGGTCGATTTTGTCGGAGAAGCCAATGACTTTGAATTTGATGCTTTGGTCCTTGATGTTTTCGATTGGGAAGAAAACGGAAGTGCCTGGCTCGAGGGTGAGGATTTTGCCGATGAGGTTTTTTTCTTCGAAGCGTGGGAGGTTTTGGGGGATGGCGATGGTAAAGTTGTAGATGTCGAGGAATTTGCGTGGGATGAGGGCGGGGTAGGGTTCGGTGTCGCTTTGCCAAATTTTGGCGTCGATTTCGAGGAATTCCGAAGGGAGCCCGAAAACCATTGTGTCGGTCTTGAGTTGAAAACCGAGGACGCTGCTGGTGAGGGAAGAGAAGGTTTCGAGTTGGGTTTGGGGGTAGATTGCTTTGATGCCTTTGATTTGTTCGATCGCTTTGATGTCAGCGGCGGTGAGTTTGTTTGTTTGGTTGCGGTTGAAGAGGGAAATGAGGTTTTGGTCGTCGAGGCTGGGTTGGACGGTGATTTGGGTGAGCGGTTGGGTGTTTTTTAGTTCTTGAAAGGTGCCTTCTTTTAGGCCGGCGCTGAAGGAACTGAAAGTAAAGACGGAGGCCGTGGCGATGGCGATGCTGAGGCCACTGATTAAGTGTCTTGGGAGGCGTTGGCGGAGGTTTTTGAGGGTGAGTTTTAAGAGCATTTGCCGTCTTTTATGTGGATAATGCGGTCGGCGACTGTGGCGATTTTTTCGTCGTGGGTGGCGATGAGAAAGGTGGTGTGGTGTTTTTCGTGGATTTTTTTGAGGAGTTGGATGATTTTGGTGCCGGTTTTTTCGTCGAGGTTGCCGGTGGGTTCGTCGGCGAGGATGATTTCGGGGTTGTTGATGAAGGCGCGGGCGATGGCGACGCGTTGTTTTTGGCCGCCGGAGAGGGTTTTTGCTTTGTGGTGTTTTTTGTTGGTGAGTTCGACTTCGGCGAGGAGTTTGTCGATGTTGTAGATTTCTTCGCTGTTAAAGTAGGTGGGGAGGAGGATGTTGTCGAGGACGGTGAAGTTTGGTTCGAGGTGGAATTCTTGGAAGATGAAGCCAATTTTTTTGCTGTCGAGGGTGATAGAGCCTTTGGTGGGTTTGTCGAGGCCGCCGATGAGTTGGAGGAGGGTGGATTTTCCGGAGCCGGAAGGTCCGACGATGGCGACGAATTCACCGGCTTTGATTTTGATTGTAGCCTTTTTTAAAGCGCTTTCGCGGCCGAAGTTTTTTTCGAGGTTTGAGGTTTCGATCATTTATTTTGCTTCGATTTTTTCAATTCCGCCCATCCAAGGTCGAAGGATTTCGGGAATGGTGACGCTGCCGTCGGCGTTTTGATAGTTTTCGATGATGGCGACGAGGGTGCGGCCAACAGCGATGGCGGTGCCGTTTAAGGTATGTGCGTAGAGGTTTTTGCCGTCTTCGTTTTTGTAGCGAATTTTGGCGCGGCGAGCTTGGAAGTCCGTGCAGTTGGAGCAAGAGGTGAGTTCGCGGAATTTTTCTTGGGTGGGGATCCAGACTTCGATGTCGTATTTTTTGGCGGCGGGAGCTCCGAGGTCGCCGTCGCAAATGTTGAGGACTTGGTAGTGAAAGCCGAGGTCTTGCATGATTTCTTCTTCGGTTTGGCGGATTAGTTCGTGTTCTTCCCATGTTTTGTCGGGGTGGCAGAAGGAGAACATTTCGATTTTGTTGAATTGGTGGACGCGGATGATGCCGGCGGTGTCTTTGCCGTAGGAGCCGGCTTCGCGGCGGAAACAGCTGGAGTAACCACAATAACGGATGGGCATTTTGGTTTCGTCGAGGATTTGGTCGGCGTGGAGCATGGTTAAGGGAACTTCGGATGTGCCGACGAGGTAGAGGTCGTCTTCGCCTGGATTGACATGGTAGATTTCGCTGCGGTCAGCGGGGAAAAAGCCGGTGGCGTACATGGCGGATTCTTTGACGAGTACTGGCGGGATGACTGGATTGAAGCCTTTGGCGCGGAGTTTGTGGACGACGAATTGGACGAGCGCGAATTCGAGCAAGGCGGCTTCGTTTTTGAGGTAGTAGAAGCGGGCGCCGGAGCAGTTTACGCCGGCTTCGATGTCGATGATGTCGAGGTTTTTGCCGAGTTCGATGTGGTCTTTTGGTTCGAAATCGAATTTTGGTTTTTCGCCGTGGGTTTTGACGACGACATTTTCAGAGTCGTCTTTGCCGTGAGGGACGGATTCGTGTGGGGGATTTGGGACTTGGAGGGCGAGTTCGTCGATTTGGTTTTCGAGGGTTTCGATTTCTGGTTCGAGGGATTTGATTTGTTCTTTTAATTCGCTCATTTCAGCGATTTGTTCGGGTGTTGGTTTGCCTTTTGATGAAGCGTTTTGTTTGGCGCGGAGGGCTTCGATGGTTTGGATTTTTTCGTTGCGTTGTTCGGAGAGTTTGAGGATTTGGTCGAGGTCGACGCGGGATTTTTTGCGATTTAAGCCTTCGCGAATTTGGTCAGGGTTTTCGGTGATGAATTTGATGTCGATCATGAAATTGTATTTAAGTTTAGGCGTGTGTAGAATACCTGATGAATTAAGAATTAAAAATTAAAAATGAAGAAATTATTATTTATTGGTTTGTTTTTGTTGAGCTCTTTGACGGCTTTTGCGAGTTTTCCTGATGTGGAAGAAGATAGTGAGTATGCGCGGGCGGTGAATTTTTTGCAGGAAAGGGATGTGATTGATGGGTATCCGGATGGGACTTTTGGGCCGGATAAGACGCTTTCACGGGCGGAGTTGTTGAAGATTTTGATTGAGGCGGTGGGGATTTCGGATAATGAATTGGCGCCTTATTTTAATCAAAAGTGTTTTGAGGATGTTGTGGCGGGGCAATGGTTCACGAAATATGTTTGTTATGCGAAGGATAAAGGGTTTGTGGTCGGTTATGAGAATGGGCGATTTTTTCGGCCGGCGCAGGATGTGACGGTGGTGGAGGCGATCAAGATGACTTTGGCGGTTTTTGGTTATGAGTTTAGTGAAAATGAGGGTGATGTTTGGTATGTGGGCGTGGTGAATGCGGCTGCGGACAGTCATTTGATTCCGCCGGATGTGAGTGGTTTTAATACGCCGATGCGTCGAGAGCAAATGGCGGAATTGGCGACACGGGCGGTGAAAGATGGCGAAGGGACTTTGGATGAGCATTTGGAGGATAGTAGTGATAAGGATGCGCCGGTAGATTTTGAGGAGATTGAGGAGAGGGTTGATCGATTTATTCATTATCCGGCGGTGGCAAGGTTTGAGTTTAAGGGAGCTTTGGTGGATGATTTGTTTTCTTTGTATTTTGTGCCAGATGAGCGCGCGGCGGATTTGGAAGGTGAGGATTGGACTTACTTTAAGGCTTTAGAAGGGTATTTGGTGAAGGATGGTGAAACGATGGGGGGTTATAGTGATGGTTCTTATAAGGATGAGGATTTTATTGCGGATACTTTTACTTTTAATGCTGAGGATTTGGCGATTTTTAATGAAGGATGTGTGTATGTGGATGATTATGATTTTGCTTTGTATTTTCCAGCGAATTTTGATTTGACGGTAGTTTCTGGGCGATTTGATGCGAATTATTTTAAGTCGTTGGGGTATGTTGCTGACGAAAGCGGGAAAATTGATTTCGTGAAATATAATCCTTGCGATGAGGGTAGCGGTGGTGAAGGTGGGACGGGTGGGAGAGAGATAATTTTAGAAGATAATAGTGGTGAATCAGATGGAGCGACGGCTATGGAAACTTTGATTTGGTTGGAGGAATATGTTGATCGGTGGATTGCTAACGGGAATCCGTTTTGGGAGGATTATAATTATGGAATGGATTTCTTTAAGGATATTAAAGAGGCCGAAGTTGATGGAGATACTTATAATCGGGTGCACGCCAAATTCCGTGAAATGGCTGATTTGATTCAGCGGAATCTGGATTATTGGAGTAATTAGGCTTTGCTGACATAGCTGCCGTCTTCGGTGTTGACGATGATTTTTTCGCCTTCACTGATGAAGAGGGGAGCTTTGACTTTGGCGCCGGTGTCGATTTCGACATCTTTGGAGCCGCCGGTGGCGGTGTCGCCTTTGACTCCGGGTGGAGCGGAGATGACGGTGAAGGTCATTTTTGGCGGTAGTTGGATGCTGACGGGAGTGCCTTCGATGTAGAGGGCGTAGCATTCGGTGTCTTCGAGAAGGAATCTTTTGGCATCGCCGATGGTGGCTTCTGGGAATGAGAATTGTTCGTAGCTGTCGTTATCCATAAAGTGGTATTCGCTGCCGTCGTTGTAAAGGTATTGGCATTTTTTGCGTTGAGTTTCGACGGTTTCGACGGCTTCGCCGGAACGGAAGGTGTTTTCGACGACTTGGTCGGTTTTGATATTGCGAAGTTTGCAGCGAGTGAAAGCGGCACCTTTTCCTGGGTTGACGAATTGGGCGTCGACGATGAGCCAATTGCCGTGTTTCCAGCTGAGAGTGAGACCTTTAACGATGTTTGTGGTGGATGCCATGTTTAGTGGTTAATGAATTCGGTGGCGGGGAAAAGGAGCGTTTCGTTGATGTGTTTTTTCCCGAGAAGGAGCATGACGAGGCGGTCAATGCCGAGGGCAATGCCGGCGCAAGGCTTGCTGATCGATTCTAGGGCAGAGAGGAATTGTTCGTCAATGGGGAAGACGGTTTTGCCGAGTTTTTGGCGTTCGTGTTGTTCTTGTTTTAGTCTTTCGCGTTGTTCGGTGGCGTCGATCAGTTCGGAGAAGCCGTTGGCGAGTTCGAGGCCTTTGATGTAGAGCTCGAAGCGCTCGGCGTAGAAGGGGTCGGTGGCGGATTTTTTGGCGAGGGCGGCTTGGGTGGATGGGTAGTCTTTGAGGATTTGCGGCGCGGTTTGGCCGAGGT
>JACCDN010471299.1_pt1 | contig 39370 bp, 26 predicted proteins | sample 7441691 | NCBI WGS metagenome assembly JACCDN01 (sample SAMN15323439, study PRJNA562643) | freshwater metagenome | isolation source: river surface water | place: USA:Blue River Watershed | collected 2017-08-16 | reverse complement strand
TACCGAGATTACGCAGGTGGATCAGTGTATCCAGCAAACGCCTGTTATCCCGCTGATGTAAACCTATGGAAGGTTCATCCAGTACATACATAACACCCACCAGCCCGGCACCAATCTGACTGGCCAGACGAATACGCTGAGCCTCACCACCGGAAAGGGTTTCTGCTGAACGGGAAAGGGAGAGATAGTCCAGACCTACATTCACCAGAAATTGCAAACGCTCACTGATTTCCCTCAGGATTTTTTCAGCAATCCGGGCACGCTGGCCACTGAGTTTAATATTGCTAAAGAATGTGAGTGCATGACCAATGCTAAAATCGGATATTTCTGGTAACCGGGTATTTTCGACAAAAACATGGCGCGCCTGTTGGCACAAACGTGTGCCCTGGCAGGTAAGACAGGAGCGCGTACTGATAAATTTTGCCAGTTCCTCACGTACGGCACTGGATTGCGTTTCCTGATAACGGCGTTCCATATTATGCAGTATGCCTTCGAATGGATGGTGATGGATCCTGACTTTTCCCTGATCATTGAGAGAATGAAATTCGATATTGTCTTTACCGGAGCCATATAACAAAACCTGTTGCACTTTGGGATCCAAAGCATTAAAGGGTGATTCAATATCAAACTGATAATGGCTGGCCAGTGCCTGCAGGATCTGGAAATAATACAGATTACGACGATCCCAACCACGCACAGCGCCACCCGCCAGTGACAACTCGGCATTTTGCACCACCCGATTGGGGTCAAAAAATTGCTGAACCCCCAAGCCATCACAGGTTGGACAAGCACCGGCAGGGTTATTAAAGGAAAATAACCGGGGCTCCAGCTCGTTCATACTGTAGCTACAGACAGGGCAGGCAAAATTGGCGGAAAACAGCAGTTCTTTACTACCCGTCTCATCCATGTCCGCCACCAGGGCGGTACCGCCAGACAACTCCAGAGCCGTCTCAAACGATTCCGCCAGGCGCTGGCGTAAATCTTCATGAATTTTAAAACGATCCACGACCACTTCAATACTGTGTTTTTTTTGTAATTCCAGTTTAGGTGGATCAGATAAATCGCACACTTCACCGTCGATTCTGGCACGGATATAACCTAGTGCAGCCAGATTATCCAGTACCTTGGTATGCTCACCCTTCCGATTTTTTACCATGGGGGCTAGCAACATCATGCGCTTACCTGCGGGCTGCTCAAGAACAGCGTCAACCATTTGACTGATGGTTTGCGCCGCCAGAGTGACGTTATGAGAGGGACAACGGGGTTCACCGATACGGGCAAACAGTAAACGCAAATAATCATGAATCTCAGTGATGGTGCCTACGGTTGATCGGGGATTGTGAGAGGTTGATTTTTGCTCAATGGAAATCGCTGGTGACAGACCTTCTATATGATCAACATCCGGCTTTTCCATCAGGGATAAAAACTGGCGTGCATAGGCAGAAAGCGACTCCACATAACGGCGCTGACCTTCAGCATACAAGGTATCAAAAGCCAGGGAAGATTTACCTGAACCGGACAGGCCGGTGATAACAATCAATTTATCGCGGGGAATAGTCAGACTGATATTTTTCAGATTATGAGTACGGGCGCCACGAATTTCGATATTTTGCATGAACTAATTTCCAGGATGACATGTAGACCTTCACAGAGTATCCAGTATGTCAATTTTATTTTGTGAATATATTTATTCAAATATATATTTTGATATGAAAACGGCGATTATGGCATAAAAAAATGGAACGGACATTCAGTATCCGGCTGCAATTAAGGCGAACCCCTTGAATAAATCAGGAAGATAGGGTGCAGATGATGAAGCGTTATACCCTTGAAGTATTCACATGGTAGACTGCTTCACTCATACCGTATCCCTTTTATTTCATCAGGAGCAGGCACATGGCAAGCAGAGGTATTAATAAGGTTATTTTAATCGGAAATTTAGGTCAGGACCCGGAAGTGCGTTATATGTCTGGTGGCGGCGCTGTAGCCAACATCACGTTGGCAACATCTGAGAGCTGGCGCGACAAGCAAACAGGTGAGCAAAAAGAAAAGACGGAATGGCACCGGGTTGTGCTGTTTGGCAAATTGGCTGAAGTGGCCGGTGAATATTTGCGTAAAGGATCACAGGTGTATGTAGAAGGTTCATTGCAAACACGCAAATGGCAGGATCAGAATGGCCATGATCGCTACACGACGGAAATCGTCGTTAATGTAGGCGGTACCCTGCAGATGCTGGGTAGCCGACAGGGAACGGCTGCAGTCTCCAGTACTGCATCCTTTGATGACAGTACGCAAAATATGTGGAATCAGCCCAAAATACCTCAAACTGATAGCCAGCCGGGTTCGCCATCCCGGAACAAACGCGAAAATAATGAGCCACTGATGGATTTTGATGACGATATCCCTTTCTAGGCGCAAACAGTTCCCGGTTTATCTGCCAGTACCGTTTCACCTGCGCGCTGGCATAGCTCAAACAGACTCATTTCACTACAGGCCTGAATTGATCTGATCAGTTGCGTTGAATGACTGGTGATCCATAACTGGCTGTGGCGACTGGCCTCGGCAATCAGCTGCGCCAGGGCTGGCAGCAATTGAGGATGCAGGCTGTTTTCCGGTTCATTAAATGCCATCAGGGACGGGGGCGATGGGCTGAGCATGGCCACGGTCAGACACAAAAAACGCAAGGTACCTTCAGAAAGTTCTGTCGCTTCCAGTGGCCGCAGGATGCCGTTACGCTGCATCAGCACCTGAAAACGCCCCTGATGCTGTTCAATGCTAAACTGACAGTCTGGAAAAGCCTCTCTCAATATCCGATGCAACAGTCCCGCATTACCGTTTTCAATAATAGTCTGGAAGGCAGCAGCCAGATTACTGCCGTTATGTGCCAGCACAGGTGAACGAATGCCAGGTTGCGGTATACGCAGTGCTGAAGCTGGCCAGGTGGCAAATTCATGATAAAAACGCCATCTACGCAATCTTTCCCTGACCTGAGAAAGTTCCGGGTACAGATGAGGATCCACCAGTTGACCAAATACCGATTCTTCGTTATGCAGACTGACAGGATAACGGATGCGTTTTCCTGCTACATCTGTCAGAAAGGCACTCTGATTCGTTCTTTCCAATATCCGTGTTGATGGCCTGCGACCATGGCCGCTGAGCCAGAGTGACTCTTCCTTAACCAGGGGATCCAGGGTAAACAAACTGAGGCCAGGAGCAGAAAAACCCAGTTGTAATTCATAGTCAAAATCATCCATGGTGACGGAAAGTATCATGCGTTTTGGTGCATCCGCTTTATCACCACTACGCCGCCCTCCAGCCCACATGGCTTTCTGGATACCCCCTTCATCGGCCAGTGCCAGCGACAAACGCCCGCAGGCAGCTTCATGCAGCAGTCGTACCGCTTTATACAGATTGGATTTCCCACAACCGTTTGGCCCACAGATCACATTCAATTGACCTGCGTTGAGCTGTATATTGCGTACTGATCGAAAACCACGCAAGGTAATCTTTTGTATCGACATGGAATTTTTTCACATTACACTGCCATTGTTATTATAATCGCGCGCCTGATACCGATCAGCTATTTTTTAGATATTAGATAATGGAGGGATCAACAGGGCCGTGAAAAAACAGGTAGTTCCAGCCTTTGATCATTGTCTGTGCTAGCAGCAGAGAGACGAAAAGCCTGCTTATCGGTTTTTTCAGATGATTGACTCACAAGATCCGGCTTGATGTCTGCAACCCGGTTATTAAGCTTGTGGTAAACAGAATCCGGCCTGTCATTGAAGGGAGGCGTATTTTCCTGATTTTTTGCACTCAGAGCATCGGTCCTGCTCTCTGCGAGAGGTATGAAAGGATTTTTCAGGATTGCCGGGGAAGTGATATCGTGTTTGCTGTTTATATCAGAAACAGGCAGTTTTTTTCTGTCTAACTGGCTCACGTTATCTGAGTTGCTAATTTTTGTGAGTATTATCGTTTGAATGATGGTTTCTTTAACCGGTGCGGTATCAGTCTGAGTCGTTGTACTGGGGCTGTATCTTGTCTGAATACTTGTCGTTTGGTCTGCTATCATCTGATTGCTTTTTTGATCGGTGACCGGCGCAACCCTGGTCACGATATGCGCAAGCTTGCCATAAAAACGGGGCTGACTTTGCATTATATTGTTATTTTGTTCTATTTTTCTTTTATCCGCTTTGTGTTTGGCCTGTGCTTCAGCCAGATGAGCGAGATCATCGTGCAGGCGTTTGAACATAGTATCTAACTGTCGTTGGGTATAAGATGATTTATGGGTATCAATATTATGATGGTGGTGGTGGTGGTGGTGGTGATGGTGGTAGCCGTGCTTTTTATGAATCAATGCACGCGTATAACTAAAATGGCTGGTATTGTTGATTGTCAACATACATTGGATTAATGTACCCAGCCTGCTTCTGGCCGCGTTGTTTGCATGCCGTTGGTGAAGATCTTGTGCACGGGTTTTTTGCTCAAGATAACGTAGGGGAGACTGTGTTTGAATATGCATTACCATAATCATTTGCCCATCAAATGTAATGATTTAGTTAAAAAATTATAGTGATGTTTAATATTTTTAGTAAACGAAAAACAGGGATGAACTCGGTGCTATTCTCTGGATAACACCAGAAAATGCCGCTATCAGGACTGTGGGTGTTTGTTATAATTCTTTCTCAATTTGTTAGCCATGTCATGGCAGATCAGGGGGTGGTATGGATCCTAATCACGTAACTATTCCGTTAAATACGCGTGCACAGCAATTAAAGCGAAAACTTAAGCCCCGACATTTAACCATGGTTGCTATTGGGGGTTCCATCGGCACAGGATTGTTTTTAGCATCGGGCGCTATTATAGCTGAAGCAGGTCCTGGTGGCGCATTGTTTTCTTATATCTTGATCGGTTTGATGGTGTATTTTTTAATGACCAGCTTGGGTGAACTGGCCGCATTTATGCCAGTTTCAGGTTCGTTTTCCACTTACGGATCTCAATATGTTGATGAAGGATTTGGTTTCGCTCTGGGTTGGAATTATTGGTATAACTGGGCAGTGACGATTGCGGTTGAGCTGGTGGCCGCCCAATTATTGATGTATTACTGGTTTCCTGCGGTTCCAGGTTGGATCTGGAGCGCATCATTTTTGGGGTTGATTTGCCTGTTTAATAGTATTTCGGTAAAAGGTTTTGGTGAAACGGAATACTGGTTTTCATTAATTAAAGTCGTAACCGTTATCCTGTTTATTATCGTGGGTATACTGATGATAAGCGGCATACTGAAAGGAGGGGAAAATTCGGGTTGGCACAACTGGACGATGGGAGATGCCCCATTTTCAGGGGGATTCTCAGCAATGATCGGGGTAGCCATGATAGTAGGTTTCTCATTTCAGGGGGTAGAACTGATTGGTATTACAGCGGGTGAATCTGAAGATCCGGCCAAAAATATCCCTAAGGCGGTGCGAAAAATATTCTGGCGCATTCTGTTGTTTTATATTGCCACTGTCCTGATTATCGGTTTGATGATTCCCTACACGGATCCAAATTTACTGCGTAATGATGTTGCGGATATCAGTGTGAGCCCCTTTACCTTGGTATTTCAGAATGCCGGCTTGTTATCCGCAGCAGCAGTGATGAATGCCGTGATTTTAACGGCACTTCTCTCTACAGGAAATTCAGGAATGTATGCTTCAACCCGAATTTTGTTTACCCTGGCATCAGAGGGTAAAGCACCGCGCATTTTTGCCCGTCTCTCTCAGGGAGGGATACCCCATCATGCATTATGGGCCACTGCTCTGGTGGCGGGATTATGTTTCCTGAGTTCGATGTTTAATGATAAGGCAGTGTATTTCTGGTTATTGAACACCTCTGGCATGACAGGTTTTATCGCTTGGTTGGGTATTGCTATCAGTCACTACCGTTTCCGCCGGGGATATATGCTGCAAGGGCGGGATCTCAAGGCATTACCCTATCGTTCTGGTTTCTTTCCCTTCGGGCCCATCTTTGCCTTTATTTTGTGTCTGATAATAACGTTGGGGCAGAATTATCAGGCTTTCCTGAAGGACAGTATAGACTGGTATGCTGTCGCAGCAACCTACGTCGGTATCCCGTTATTCCTCATTATCTGGTTTGGTTACAAGCTAAAGCACAAGACCAGGATAATCGACTATAAGGATATGATATTCCCAACATGGCAATCTGAAGATGAATAATTCCAGCCTTATCCCATCCTATGGCCTGAGGCTGATTTTAACGCCAAAGCGCGTGAGTACAGGAGGTTGCAGACATTCTTATAGCAGCGTGCCATGGAAAAACGCAACGTCGCTCCACATAATGAGCACATTTACGAGCAATTCTTGACATCAAAAATCATTGCCATGAGGGAAACTATATCCGGTAAACAGAAATCCGGTTTTTTTCAGCCCTCGTTTTTATGCCGTTTGTACACCGTTTGAAGGTAGGGAGGTCGCATCATGTCCTGTAATTCTCAGTTCAGTACGGGTAATCGTCAGACAGGATCTGGCAAAGGTGCTCAACTCAGGCAAACCTTAACATTATTTCAGGTCGTCATGATCGGACTGGCTTATCTCCAGCCAATGACCATTTTTGATACTTTTGGTATTGTATCTGGCCTGACTTCAGGTCATGTTGCTACCTCTTACGTAATTGCTCTGGTCGCCGTACTCTTTACAGCCCTCAGTTATGGTAAGTTAGTAAAACGTTTTCCGTCTGCAGGCTCTGCATATACTTACGCACAAAAGGCAATGAATCCTCATATTGGCTTTATGGTGGGCTGGTCTTCCTTACTGGACTACCTGTTTATGCCTATGATTAACATTCTACTGGCCAGGATTTATCTGCACGCCATTTTCCCTGACATTCCTGAATGGATCTTCGTTGCGGGACTGGTGGGTTTAATGACGCTGTTTAATCTGCGTGGTATCAATATGGTGGCTAATCTGAATGCCATTATCGTTGTGGTCCAGATTGCCATCATGCTGGTCTTTGTTGCCTTGCTGATTCATGGAGTTTATCAGGGGGAGGGCGTGGGGAATTTGGTCAGTGCGAAGCCATTTTTCTCAGAAAATGCACATTTAATCCCGATGATTACGGGAGCAACCATACTCTGTTTCTCATTTTTGGGTTTTGACAGCATCAGCGCACTGTCAGAAGAAACATCGAATTCCGCCAGCGTTATCCCCAAAGCCATTTTTTTGACGGTGTTAGTGGCAGGAATCATTTTTATTGTCGTATCCTATTTCTTACAACTGTATTTTCCGGATATCTCACGCTTTAGCAATCCAGATGCGTCTCAACCAGAGATTATGCTATTTGTTGCCGGTAAGTTATTCCAGTCGATTATTTTATGTTTTTCCTGTGTCACGGTATTGGCTTCAGGGATGGCAGCACAGGCTGGGGTTTCACGCTTGCTGTATGTGATGGGACGTGATGGTGTATTTCCAGAACGGATTTTTGGCTACGTGCACCCTAAATGGTATACCCCGGCATTCAACGTACTGTTAGTCGGTATTGTCGCCTTATCGGCTATCTCTTTTGATCTGGTAACGGCTACAGCATTGATCAACTTTGGCGCGCTGGTGGCGTTTACCTTTGTTAATCTGTCTGTTATTTCTCAGTATTATATTCGTGAACGCCGCCATCGCTCATGGAAAGATAATATGAATTATCTTATTTTACCCCTCATTGGTGCAGGAACTGTAGCCATACTCTGGATGAATCTGGAGATCAGTTCAATGATTTTAGGACTGGTATGGGGTGCCGTCGGTTTGAGTTATATGGTGTTCATTACCCGCCGTTTCCGCCAACCCATGCCACAGTTTAGCGAAGAGATCAAATCGCATTCATGACATTCAGTGTCTCACTGCAGCCTGACAGTTGCCGGGCATAATCACATAAAGCGTCAAGCAGTGTTCGCTTTCGATTGTCTGTATACTGCTGGTAGCATTGTGCCAATTGCGATAGATAGTTGTGAAGCCGATTGGGATTAAGCCTGTGGCGACAATGCTGTAACCAGCGTTGTTGTTCCGCCTCATCCAGGGTGTGCGGGTAATTTCTTGCGCGATAACGAAAAAATAACTCTGCCAGGCGGCCATCCTGAAAATGAGGTGTTAATGTGGCTAAATGTTGTGGTCGAGTTTGCTGGATAATATTCATGGTGGCACGATCAGCATCGCTGAAAAACCCATCGTAAAGCCTGCTATCCACATCGTCTTCAGGAACATACGCCTCAGCTTCGCTGAATATCTTCAGGATTTTTTCGCGGATCTGTGGATGCTGACGGAGTAATTGTAAATTTTGCCAACAATTCGGCTGATCAATACCCAGACGTTCAGCGTTTGCAGCGGATAAGGTATTAACGGGTGCCAGGACAGGGCATTTATTGATATGAACCAGTTTAATGGGCACCGGGGCCTCATCGGTGTCCAGGTCATCCCTGCGGGTATATAAGCGTTCACGTAACCTGTCGCTATCCAGTTCCAGTAGTACGGGAATATTTCCGGCCAGATCACACATAATCACGGCATTTTTATTTACGGGATGCCAGGCCATGGGCACAACCAGACTGGTGTAACCACGTGCGGCGCCAAACATACCGGAAACATGCACCAGTGGTGTCATGCCGGCAATGTCAAGTAATGCGTTAATCTTGTGTTTATTACGTTGGAGAAAGAAATAATCAAACAGGCGGGGCTGAGCCTGTTTAATCAACCTTGCCATGGCAATAGTGGCATAAACATCTGAAATTGCATCATGAGCCTGCAAATGTTCCACGTCATTGGCCTGTGCCAGCTGTTCCAGCCTGAGGCTGGGTAAGCCTTGCTCGTTTTTTGGCCAGACGATCCCTTGAGGTCGCAAGGCATAGCAGGCACGCATAACATCGAGGAGATCCCAGCGGGAATTACCGTTTTGCCAACTGTATGCGTAAGGATCATAAAAATTACGATAAAAGATATGCCGACTCACTTCATCGTCAAAACGGATATTATTGTATCCCAGAATACAGGTACCCGCTGTGCTGAAGGCCTGATGAATCTGGCGACTGAATTCGGCTTCATTGACACCCCAAGCCAGAGCATGTTGAGGAGTGATACCTGTAATAAGCACGGCTTCGGGTTCAGGTAAATAATCACAGGCAGGAGTGCAAAAAAGGATCAAGGGATCTTCTATAATGTTGAACTGCAGATCGGTGCGTATCCCGGCAAATTGTGCGGGGCGATCCAGTACCGGGCTTTTGCCAAACGTTTCATAGTCATGAAAATAAAATGTGGGTTGTGTTAGTTTGTATGACATACAAAGACCCGCAATGGATTAAAGGTAACAGCGCTGGTTGATGAGAGTAGCATTAAAGGCCCAGGCCAGGTAGCAAAGAAAGAAGTGTGAAGATGCCAATACAAGGAACCAAAGTGCAGGTCCCTTGTGGCAGACGTTTCCAGATCAGGATTCTTGGGTCTGAATTTCACAAAGGCGTTATTCACAGACAGTGGTGGGTAACTCACGGGTTATCAGGGTGTGCGCCAGAAAGGGTTCAGCCGTGTTGTCAGTCTGTACCGTAATTTCCGTAACATCAGGGTGTGTCTGATAATCACCCCATGCATTTAGCCGCCATAGATTCAAGGCTTGCCCACCAAATTTTTTATCCCAGCAATACGGCCTGGTATCACCATGTATGAGTAAGACGGGTTTTGCAGGTTGACCGGGATCACGAAAATTTTCAGCCTGTCGTTGCAAGTGGCTGTAAAAATCAGCAAAGGCATTGCAATTTATCCTGTTATTATGATCTGCACAGGTGCCACTGCCTCCTTTTGTGACATCTGCGTGCGTAGTAATAACAACTGCCTTTGATTTTGTTAATCTGGCCTGCTCAAAAGCATCCTCCAGCCAAACTCTGTTTGCCTGATCACGTGCATCCACCAAGGCTAATGCTAACCCGATATCATCCTTTAGAATTTCTTTGCGGGCATTATTGGTACCAACGAGATGCACCGTGACAAAAAGAACATCCTGCTTTATCCAGCGCGCATTTTCAGGATAACCCGCCTGGCGTTGATAAGCCCAATCCTTGGTTAAGGTAACTGTATCTTTAAAAAACAAATGCCGGACTAAATCCAGTTTGTCCAGTTCTGATGCCGGATTTTTCAACTGAGCTCGATCACAATCAGTCCATTCGTTATCTCCGGGTGTATAAAAGACCCTGCCAGGTAATAATTGATAAATATCATCACGGCGCTGTGTCAACAGTGCTGCACTGCAATCGGACTGACCATTTTTAATATCACCATAATGTACGATAAAAGGAGGAGCAGCTTTTTGGATAGCAGGATAAATGGTTTCCTTTATTGCTGTTACTTCGGCATCTGAATAAGGCATATCGCCGATAACGATAAAACGCCATTCCGTGTTTGCATGAATACTATTTGCATAAGTACTCATAGAGATGAGTAAGCTAATGCTTAATATGATCGTGTGTATCAAAAGATTCATTAATAAGTTTCCCGGGTTGTGGGCAGATATTTCAGCACGTGATCCTTATCCAGAACCAATGTTAACAGGAACGGTATTGCCTGTTTTACGAGTCAGTCATATCGCTTTGCTGTCATATCGACCATGGAGGTATACATTTTGCTGGTAACATACTTACTCAGGCACGCATGGCATTGCCTGTCAAACTAAAAACCTGGTAATGTCAGCATGAATATTAACATTATCAGCAGACCGTATTAGTATTGCTTTATTAAAGCAAAAATAAAAATACTACTGTACATTAATATATTGTTAATAATTTAAATTATATCGAATAAGTCTTTTCATATAATGTGACAGTTATTTTGTTTTTTACACAATCCGCAGTATAAATTAATCTACGGTCCTCATAACATTCAGGTAATAAACAAATGGGCTATTTATCCACAGGCGTAGACACTCATACTGTTAATCATCTTTTTGCTTCTCATGATATTGATCAGTCTGAACCCCCTTCACCGGCAAGTGATGGCATGCGCAGCTTTTCAACCCAATTGAGCAATATGAGCAATACGTCAAATGAATCCATGATTACAGCAAAAGAGTATGATATTGCCATTTCTGGTGATTTTTCTGAGCAAGTAACGGCAAGGATTGTTCAGGAAATCAATCATTATATTAGTGAAGAACGACAGGCAAAAACGAGCTTTATGTCTAAAGTGAGTGGATTTCTAACAGGGAAATCAAAAAGGGATTTAGCAGAAAGAATAAACCATGATATGGTTGCTGATTTAGCGCGATCCCGTTATTTTGTTGGTGAAAAAGAAATATCGGTAGCAGGAGACGAGGACGCATCATTTCAATCATTTGCCAAAGAAACTAGCCAAGATGAATTTAAATGGATTGATAATAATATAGAGATTATTTCCAAATTTTTTCACCAGGGCCTGGTGCAGATTGTATTAAGCCAACTCTTTAAAGTCACTGAGGAAATGCCAGTCAGTCAGATTTTTAAAGAAAATGTCAGTGGATTTGATAAAGGTCTGAACAATATTACTCTTGACAGATATAATCAGGATATTAAGTATTATTTTTATGAGAATCAATCTATCGAATTAATTATATCCGCGAGAGTTAAAAATGCAGGCTATATCACCAAAGCAGGTGAAAATGGTGCCAGTACATTAATTATTGCTGATAATGAACAGCTCGTTTCTTCCGTGGATAATAAAAAAATCTCCAAAACTGTCCCCAAGAGTCAGCTTTATATCAAAATAGGTTTTTCCCTTGAAAAAGGTGAATTTAGTATTCAGAAAAAAACGGTGAATCAGTACGCCTTGTTTCTGGACGCCAAAAAAATCATGAATGTCTGATCCTGTATTTCCATGGTAGCACGACCAACTTGATCCTCCTGTTAATTGACCGGGATTAACTTGAAGATTGTGCCAAGGGTCGGTCCGACGCGCCCCATTGCGCCCATGATCCATCATAAAGCGAGACCTTTTTTGCCCCAATGGATTGCAAAGCCAGTACCAGTATTGCAGCGGTAATGCCGGATCCACAACTGGTGATGATCGGTTTACCCGGATCAACACCTTTCTGCTGAAAGAGCTGCCGCAGTGCCTGAAGCGATTTTAGTTTTCCTTTTTCAAGCAATTCAGCATAAGGGACATTAATGCTGCCAGGAATATGTCCAGCGCGTAATCCGGAGCGTGGCTCTTCAGTGGTACCAGAGAATCTTGTGACAGAACGGGCATCCAGAATCTGACTATCTTTATTTTCCATGGCTGCAAACACGTCTGCTGCATTTCTGACTGCATGCTGATCAAACCTCGCGTTAAAGGTTTTTTGCAGACGACGTTGGGTGACCGCACCAGTTTCTATCGGGTAACCGGCTGCCTGCCATTGCGCTAAACCACCATCAAGCACATAAACATTTTTTACCCCGAAGGTACGAAAGGTCCACCAAACTCTGGGAGCAGAAAACAATTCACTGGCATCATACACAACCAGAGTCTGTTGCTCGCTAATACCGGCTTCCCCTGCCAGTTGACTGAAAAGATCGGGTGATGGCAGCATATATGGCAGGGTTGTAGTGGGATCAGAAAAACCAGCAATGTCAAAATACAGAGCGCCTGGAATATGTGCCCGTTCAAATGCGGCAGTAATGTCTTTGAGAGGATTAGCACCTGGCGGTGACATACGCGCATCCAGCAGAGTGATGCTGGCATCGTTCAGATGTTCTGATAGCCATTGGGGTGTAACCAGAAAAGGAGAACTCATCAGACCTGCTTCCTTTCAATAAACAACAATTGCCACTATTATAATAAATATTGATTAGAAATAACCAGTCACTTTAAGAAGGATGAATTAAATCCTGTCGTATTGGATGCAATCCATTCGCCAGGTTTAATGACTGATCCAGGATGCTCTTATGCTTACAGAGGATAAAAAAATCGGCCTGATCCCCGCCATCTTGATGGTGTCAGGTAACATCATGGGATCAGGGATTTTTTTATTACCGGCCCATTTAGCAGCCACTGGCGGTATTGCCATTTTGGGATGGTTGGTCACTGTTATGGGTGCGTTGGCGTTATCCATTGTTTACGCAAAAATGTCCTCACTGGATGACAGTCCGGGGGGGTCTTATGCCTATGCCCGTAGGGCATTTGGCCCTTTTATTGGTTATCAGACCAACTGGCTGTACTGGTTAGCCTGCTGGATTGGTAATATCGCTATTGCAATCACTGGGATAAGCTACCTCAGTTATTTTTTCCCTGAATTAAAAAATGCAACCACATCAGCCATGACCTGCATCCTGGTCGTTTGGTTGTTCGTTATTCTGAATATTATTGGTCCTAAAATGATTACCCGAGTGCAGGCAGTGACCACTATCCTGGCTCTGATCCCCATTGTTGCTACTGCTGTTTTCGGTTGGCTTTGGTTTCAGGGTACAACGTATATGGCGGCATGGAATGTGAGTGGTTTGGATACCTTCGGGGCGATTCAGGGAACGCTGAACGTGACCTTATGGTCATTTATCGGTGTTGAAAGTGCTGCAGTGGCCGCTGGTGTGGTTAAAAATCCCAAGCGTAATGTGCCAATTGCCACCCTGGGGGGAGTGCTGATTGCTGCCGTTTGCTATGTTTTATCCACTACCGCTATTATGGGCATCATCCCGAATGACATTTTAAAGGTATCTGATTCACCATTTGGTGATGCTGCCCGTATGGCATTAGGGGAGACGGCGGGTGCTGTAGTTGCTTTTTGTGCCGTGGCCAGTTGTTTTGGGTCCCTGTGTGGATGGACCTTAGTGGCCAGTCAGACCGCAAAAGCCGCCGCCGATGATGGTTTATTCCCACCTCTTTTTGCCAAAGTTAATCAAGCAGGTACGCCAGTGGCTGGACTTGCCATTATTGGTGGTCTGATGACTCTCGTTCAGCTAATTTGTATTTCGCTTAATGCAACAAAAGAATTTGGTCTGGTTTCTTCCATTGCTGTAATATTCGCCTTAATTCCTTATCTGTATACCTGCTCTGCATTATTACTGGTGGGCCAGGGTCATTTGGGTAAGCAGTTACCTGCTTATGTTTTTATTACGTTAATGGCCTTTGTTTATTGTATTTGGGCCGTCTTGGGCTCAGGGGCCGGGAAAGTCATGTGGTCTTTTGTTATCCTGATGGTCATCACTGTATTCTATACGGTGAATTATCATCGTCGTCATACAAGCCCCTTTCCACTGGATTAATCATCGTCTGCAAAAATGGCGGCAATAGGCGCCAGAACAAACTGATCGTGTAAGTATATGATAAAAAAATATCCACCCTTAAGTCCGGAAGAACAGGGGCTGTTTCAAGAAGCCATGTCTGGGACCCGTGTGTTATTGCAGGACCGCATTATCCCTTATCGTCAGGTGAAACAAGCACGGAAAATTAGCCGGGAACCTCTGTTTCAGCAGCAAATTGATGCCAGCCAGTATTTTTCTGATGAGTTTCAACCCTTGCTGGATAGCGAAAATCTGGGCTGTTATCACCAGCCGGGTGTTAATCAGAACGTAATAAAAAAGCTCAAGCGGGGGGATTATGTTCCAGCGCTTTTTCTTGATGTGCACGGATTGACACAATCCCAGGCAAAATGGGCCCTGGCTGCCTTCATGGTTACCTGCTGTCGTGATCACATTTCTTGTTCCTGCGTGATCCATGGCCACGGTAAACATATCCTTAAGCAGCGCATCCCTTTCTGGCTGGCGCAGCACCCGGCGGTACTGGCTTTTCATCAGGCTCCGAAAAAATGGGGTGGTAGCGCCGCACTGTTACTGCTTATGGGCCTTGCTGAAGGTTAGACAGGCGGCTTTTTATACCGCCTCATTAAGTTAATCAACCAGGCTAATGGTTATGGCTGATAACTTATCATGACATACGCTTTGATGCAGGATATCAGGGACTGGCCGTGCATACCTTTATAAAAAAGAGCACAATGTTTTCATGTCAGTACCACGGCATCGTTTGACTCTGCTGGCTGTGGCTCAACGGGACGGGGTAGTTATAGTATGCAGAAAAAAAATAATCCTGAGGATATCCATATACATTTTCAGCAGATGCAAAGCTCACCATAGCGTCATGCAATGGTCCGGAAAGCTGCTGTTCCCACTGCCGCTCAGACAGAGGGCGTTGGAGACGCCCATCGGCCCGACGCAGAGAAACCTGGTAACTGCCGTCGCTGGTGAATTGCAGTAAATCCTCCCGATCATCACCATCCATATCCTGCCACGTGCTGTGCACAATGTGCGGGTTCTGTGCAGCAGAATAAAATGATTGCGTTCTGGCATATCCTTCAGACGGTTTTCTGCGTGTGGCAAAGGAAAGGTCACGGCGCTGCTGGCTGGAGGCGGATTCAACGCTAATACCCGTATCCTGCGATGGCTCAAGAAAACCTGTGCTCAAGGAAAAATGTTCCTGCAGGTATTTTTGCAAGGTATCAGTATCATGCAGCAACCCTCTGGCTATCCAGAGTTTTTTTTCCTGACCACAGTCTTTATAAACTACGGGAGGCACCCCGGGGCAGTCTTCTTTGTTAAAATACACAATTCTGAGATCAGGATGAGCCCCTGTTCTATTTTCTATTTCTTTGAAGGTATCACCCAGCGCATTTTGTAGTATTGAATTATCCTCAGCAAGGGCATTTCCATGAATGGTGTAGGTCAATGTTTTTTCCAGGGGGGCCTGCAGTGCTGCTATTTCTGCCTCTCTGGGGCTACGTATTGGGAGAAGGTATGTGTCAGTATCAGGGCGGAGCTGTTGCATTGCATGAATAAAACTATCGTGAGCATAGGTATTATCATAAAACCCGGTAACGGCATGCCCCAATTCGTGATACAAGGTCTTCTTAAAATGATCCATGCCGCCGTTAGCACCGTTTACAAAAAGTGCTGCATCTATTTTGACAGGACTACTGTTTTCACCCATTTTGAACGAGTGGCCATTGTAAAGATTGTATGGCAGATGAGTCTGACCATATATTACCTTATCTTTCTGCTTTTCCAGCTCTTTTGAGATAATATGCAGGTCACTGTGCCTGTTTGTGGAAGCATCATGCCAATGAAATTCTTGATTGCTGCCTTGATGATAGTCGTGATACGGCGTCCATTGAAAGCGAGTACCGGTAAGCCTTGCCAGTTTTTTAAACGCCTGATGAATGGCCTCTTCCTGTTCTGGTGTGAATCCTTCACTTCCTTTCCCTGTACTGTAGGTCATGGTGTTGCTGCCATTGCGCTGCCAAATGTTCCTGTAATGCGTTGTCATTAAATTTTCCTTTTCTTATTTTTTGGCATTATTAATGTGTATGATGTGTGCGCAAAATATTATCCTTTTTAATGCATTTATTATGGTGCCATAATGATCTCCTGAAACAATGTGAAATTAATTTAATTAAAGGGTCGTGCGTTAAAAACCGCTTTTTTTCCTGAAAACAATGGTGATAACAGTTCGTATCAGGAAGATGTCCTCCTGTCAGTAGATGTTATCCCAATTACATGAACATCCACGTACAACAAGTTGATGTACCAGCATTTTTATTCCTTTTAATAGGGGGTGATGACGTATTGTGTAAAGTATTTTTTTCTTACTTTCTCTTACCTTTTTATTACCTTTGTTGTTAGTGTCGCGATGAGTGCTCTGTTGCACTTAACCATCCGTGAAATAAAGTATTTCTTTTTAAAATCATCCGTTCATGTTACTCATGTTTGTAAGCAGTGCTGAGAGGCTGAAATTTCTGGAAAGGAAAAAATTCAGGTACACAGCCCAGAGGCGTGTTGACCACTCAGTCCTCTGAAGTTTCACTCAAAAATCGTTTCGCGGATGACGGCGAGATGCAGATTCAGTTGTCAAATACCCAACTATACTTATTATTTCGGCTGTATTAATCCTTATCAACGTATAATGGGATAACGGATATCACATTATCCATCTAAAATGAGGCTCCCATGAAACATGACCTTCTCCAGCATCCAGCAAGAAGAACAGTATTAAAACAAACCATTGCACTGTCTGCCCTGACGATGACGGGGATGGCGGGACTTTCCATTCCAACAATCTCTTTTGCCGCCTCTCTGACGAAAGAGGAACGTGACAAAATGACGCCTGATGCAGTTATTGAACACTTCAAACAAGGTAACTTACGATTCCGGGAAAATCGACGGGCCAAACATGACTATATTGCGCAAAAACGCAGTAGTGTATCTGGTCAGTTTCCGGTTGCCATTATTCTGAGTTGTATCGATTCGCGGGCACCGGCGGAAATCGTGCTGGATACGGGTATTGGGGAAACATTTAACTCACGCGTAGCCGGTAATATCAGTAACAGTGATATTCTCGGTAGTATGGAGTTTGCCTGTGCGATTGCTGGAGCCAAACTGGTGATGATCATGGGGCATACTGCCTGTGGCGCAGTGAAAGGTGCTATTGATAACGCAGAATTAGGGAATCTGACAGGCCTTCTGGCCAAGATCAAACCGGCAATTGAAAAAACTGAGTATTCTGGCGAACGTAAAGGAAGTAACTACGACTTCGTTGATGCGGTTACCCGAAAAAATGTGGAGCTGACGGTAGAGAATATCCGTCAAAACAGTGTTGTTCTAAAAGAACTTGAAGATAAAAATCACATTAAAATCATCGGCAGTATGTACCATCTTGTTGGTGGAAAGGTTGATTTTTTTGAGGTTTAAATCCCTCCGGGGTATGTATCTGCTGAGCTAAAGTAAGCAGGGTGGGCGTATGGTCCCACAGAAAAATTGAGAAGATGATGTGATTTATGTAATCGATTGAATCCCAATGGTACGCCCTGCTGGATTCGAACCAGCGACCTACGGCTTAGAAGGCCGTTGCTCTATCCAGCTGAGCTAAGGGCGCATTCAACAGTTAAACATTACCCTTGTGTGAAAAGGCAGTGAGTAGCGGAGTTGAATTATACTGTCAGCGGTTGTTGAGTCAATCCCTTTCGCTATAGAATCGTGGGTTGGTATTTTATCATCATTTCTGTCCTGACAGCGGGTACTGATTCTGACAAAATACACTTACCTTCGTATGTCTCATTGACGGTCTTTATGTAATGTCAGCAAAAATTATTGATGGTAAAACCATTGCACGGCAGGTAATTGATGAAATTGCAGTTCAGGTACAGCAACGGATAGCAACAGGTCACCGTGTTCCTGGCCTTGCCATGGTGTGGATCGGTGAGGATCCTGCCTCACAAATCTATATCAGCAGTAAAAAACGTGCTTGTGAAGCCGCAGGTTTTCTCTCCTGTTCTTATGACCTTCCTGCAACAACACCTGAAAATGAATTATTGTCATTGATTGATAATTTAAATGCTAATAGTAAAATTGACGGTATTCTGGTGCAATTGCCTTTACCAACAGGGATTAACAACACCCGGGTACTGGAACGTATCCATCCGCATAAAGATGTTGATGGTTTTCATCCCTGGAATACCGGCCGCCTTTGCCAGGATTCCCCTGAACTGAGGCCCTGTACTCCAAAGGGTATCATGACACTGTTGGCGCGTTATCACATTGCCACTGCAGGTCAGAATGCCGTGGTAGTAGGGGCTTCCAATATTGTGGGTCGTCCGATGAGTATGGAACTACTGCGAGCAGGGTGCACGACTACGGTAGCTCATCGTTTTACTAAAGATTTACGTCATCATGTAGAGAACGCTGATTTACTGGTGGTAGCAGTGGGTAAACCGGGTGTTATTCCGGGGAACTGGATTAAACCAGGTGCCATTGTGATAGATGTCGGTATTAATCGTCTGGAAAATGGTCAGGTGGTCGGTGATGTAGAATTTGATGTTGCCGTTGAACGGGCAAGCCTGATTACGCCGGTTCCCGGTGGAGTGGGCCCCATGACCGTAGCAACATTAATGCAAAATACGTTACAGGCCTGCAAAGAATATCACGACATCAATTAATAGGTTGACAGAAAAAAACGCGCAGAATTTTGGTGATGCGGTAAGCTGTCAAAAAATCACCCAAATGTTTAGGCAATGCAATAGCAGAATATCACACCTTATTAACAGATTACCGTCTGAGTTTCTCTAAAAATGAATAACTGCAAAGTTCACGAAAAAATGGCCGGAGATTGGCAAACGGATTTTAAAATTGCAGTTGTGATCCCAAGCTTCAAGGTCACTCACCACATACTGGATGTCATCAGTGCTATCGGCCCGGAAGTGATGCGCATTTACGTGATTGACGACTGTTGCCCCGATGGTTCAGGTGACTGTGTGGAAAATCATTGTAACGACAAACGCGTGCAGATTATCCGTAATCGTGAAAACCAGGGCGTGGGTGGTGCGGTCATGGTGGGATACCAAATGGCAATTGACCAAGGTATGGAGATTATTGTGAAACTTGATGGTGACGGTCAGATGGATCCGAGTCTCATTCCCGCTTTTATCTCCCCTATTATGCGCGGTGAGGCTGACTACACTAAGGGAAATCGTTTTTTTGATCTGGAAGCCATTGGTTCGATGCCAAAGGTACGCCTGTTCGGTAATGCTGTATTATCATTCATGATAAAATTTTCGTCTGGATATTGGGACATTTTTGATCCCACTAATGGTTATACTGCCATACATCGTGATGTTGCGAAACTAATCCCTTTTAGTAAAATAAGTCACCGTTATTTTTTTGAAACTGACATGCTGTTTCGTCTGAATACAGTACGCGCCTTGGTCGTGGATATCCCGATGCATGCCAGATATGGTGATGAGGTGAGTCATCTCAAAATATCCCATATCATTGGCGAATTTCTGGTCAAACACAGCCAGAATTTTTTTAAAAGAATCTTTTACAACTATTACCTCAGGGATATGTCGATTGCCTCCATTGAATTACCTTTGGGCATTTTTCTTGTCCTTTTTGGTGTTATTTACGGAACGCTGCATTGGTTTGAAAGAAATGAGTTGGGTATTCCTGCTCCTGCTGGCATGGTCATGTTATCCGCATTACCTGTCATTTTAGGTGTTCAACTCATACTGGCTTTTATTGGCCACGATATGGCGACCAGGCTTGGTATCGCAGTACATAAAAAGTTGGCCGCTTTTTCTTATAGCCGTAAGAAGATATGATGATGACCTATGTTATTGCTATTTTATGTGTTTTGAGTATAGCGATCGGCCAACTGCTCTTTAAGCTGAGCGCAGTATTCATGCATCAGGCCGGCAGCTATTTAGAGCCACGCGCTTTAATGACACTCTCGTTAGCGCTGTTATTCTATGCCATCACTACGCTAGCCTGGGTTTGGGTTCTTCAAAAAGCCGAGCTTGGCCATATTTATCCCTTAATGGCATTCGCTTTTGTTTTGGTGCCATTGGGTAGTTATTTCATTTTCGCAGAGCGCTTTCAGCCACAGTATTTCGTTGGCGTTGTACTCATTGTGCTGGGTATCATACTGACGATGAGTGCGTCAGTATAGATGGCGTCCTGTTTTAAAATAGCCCATCAATTAGAATAACCGCATCATGGCATTTCAGGATACTTATGTTTGTCGAACTGGCAAAACTCTACGGTCTGGCATCGTTATTTCTGTTATTTTGTGCGATAAATGGCTTCGCTTTACTGCAATTACTCAAACCCTGGCAAGGAAGTACAACGGTCAATCCTTACCTAAAGTGGTTTTTTGCTATCAGTATTGGGCTCATGCTGAATATCACCGTGCTTTTCATCCTTGGGTTAGCAGGTTTGCTGAATCTTCCTGCTGTGCTGGGCATGGGGTCTGTTATGCTCGCCGTAGCCGTATTAATCATCAGGCCTTTTGCAAAACTCTACTGCAAGATAACCCGTGCATTATATGCTGAACTCGCCGTCCTGGTGCTGTTTTTAACTGTGATTCTTCTGTCAGCAATGCATGCACCCGGCCACTGGGATGATACCTCGTTTCATCTTCCTATAGCCCGTTCCTTGCTGCAACATGAAGCCATTATCGTCAATGAATACCTCCGTTTTCCACTTTTCCCACAAAATATCAACCTGTTGCTGGCTCTGGGATTGATGCTGGGGGGCGATTTATCAGCACAAGTGTTTGCCACTTTACCTGTTTTTATTATGATTATTGGTCTACTGGGTACTGCGCAGTGGATCACGGGCTCTATAATTCCCGGAATCCTTGCCGCAGCGACATTAATCGCCATTAAGCCTGTTCAGAGCTATTTGGGATACGCTTATATTGACAACGGCCTCGCGCTTTTTTGTTGGGGAGCAACACTGGCCATAGCATTGTGGTTGCACATCGCCCAAAAGAAACGCGCTTATGCCTTGCTTATCATCGCTGGTGTGCTGGCTGGTGGTGCAGCGGGATCCAAATATTTTGGTGCCGTATTCGCCATACTTACTGGCATTTATCTTTTGCTTATTCGTCGCGACTGGAAGGCAAGTGCCCTCTTTGCATTGGTGGTCACAGCGACGGGAAGCTGGTGGTATATCCGCAGCTTTCTTATTTCAGGCGATCCGCTACATCCTGCGGGTGGCAATATTTTTGGTCATTTTCTTTGGGATGCGACTGATCTGCTGCTGCAAAAAACTGAACAGGCTTCCCACGGCGTCAAACCGGGTAGCCTGGATATCTGGGGCGCCCTGCAAAAAGCAGGGATTTGGCCATGGATCCTTGCCATTGCGACTCTGGCTCTGCGCAACCTCCCGGTACCCGTGCGTTATTTTCAATTTATTTTCTTTTCATACCTGGTGTTCTGGTTTTTTGTCACACAGGTGAATCGTTATCTGGCGCCTATTTATGCCACAGGGACTTTTCTGTCCTGGTACCTGTTGTACCGGGCTTATCTGTTGATAGTCGGCAGGTATTTTTCTGCTGCCCGATACCCCATCAGCCACGTACTGGTATCGCTGTTTATGGCAATGTCGTTGCCGGCTTGGTTGACCTGGAGTCAGTATAAAAAAGCAATGCCTGCCATGACAGAGTTTCAATCCAGGCTAGAACATGCTACAGGATACATACTGTTTTCCAGAGCCAATACCATGAAACATCAGTACGGGAATCGGCTGATCCAAGTGGGATTCGAAAACGCTATTTATTTTTTCGACGGCACGGTGATCGGTGATCACTTTGGTCCCGGCCGCTACCGCAACATGCAGGACTGTTCGAATGGATCATGCATGCTCATAGCCCCCCTCTCCATGAAGGTGTTGATGGAAGGATTTGGTGCCCGCATGCTGGCTGTTTCCGCAGCATCTAAATTCGATAAAGATGCCTACAGGGAATATTTTGATTTCATTATGGAAGATAAATATGGCCAATTGATGGTGTTAAAGTCAGGTCAGTAACCTGTGACTGTCTGTTGAAAACACGCAATATATGCCTTGAGCAGGACGAGCAGTCTTGCAAAAGACACAATGACGGCTAGTGCGCAAATTATCACAGACAGAAACAGGCGTGGAATCTACCCGTATGCTACCAAAACACTTGCCCTGAATATACCGGCACGCTGGCCAAGGGGCAGCAGTCGCAAAGTCCATCATTAAAAATGGCAATCAGTAAACAGGCTATGGAGCTTTGTGGCATGTGCTGTTGTAATAAGAGTGAATAGCGCTTAATCAAGCATCATTAAACTGGCATTTCCTCCTGCAGCTGCAGTGTTAATGCTAAGGGAACGCTCAACTAACAGGCGTTCTAACCGGATGTTAGTTTCCCCACAGGTAAAACCCTGGACAGACACAATCGGTGCGTTGCGTTGCGCAATTTGTTCACACAACAGCCGCAGTTGATCGGCATCACCGTGATAAATCACTGCACTAAATTTCACCCCAGCGTCCTGCCAGTTTTCCGTCAACATCACCCATGATTGTATTGCTAATGGCAAAGAGCCATACAGCTCTCTGTACAATGTGCTGTCCGGCCACAGGATCCTGTTGCCCGTTGCCAGTACTGCTGCTAATTGAATCAGGGCATCACTTTGATTGTTTGCCAGACAAAGCACAACCCCGCGCGGTAATAACAGGTAGGTATTTCTTTCACCCGTCGGCCCTGATAATAGATGTACCGTTCCGCTCTGTGCCAACTCAGCATAACGTTTTGCCAGTGTAGCTAGCTCATTGTTTTTCTGCTCATAAGCCCATGACAATAATAATCGATACCCTGCCTGTAATGCTTCCCTGGCCGGGATACTTTTTTGTAAGTATTCACCACCATGACGCGATAAAGTTCGTATAACCGCATCATCCAGGCAGCTGGAAAGTAAATGATACAGATAGAGCGGCCCTCCAGCCTTGGGGCCTGTACCCGACAAACCTTCTCCACCAAAAGGCTGTACACCAACCACCGCCCCCACCATATTACGATTCACATACAGGTTACCCACTTTTGCTTTTTCTGTGATCTGAGAAATAGTTTCATCAATGCGGGTGTGGATACCTAAGGTTAATCCATAACCAGAAGCATTGATTTGATCAAGAAGAATGCTCAAGTCTTTGCGTTGAAAACGCACCACATGCAATACAGGGCCAAAAACTTCCTTATCCAATTCATTAATGCTTTCCAATTCAATCAATGTAGGTTGAATAAAATGACCATTCTGCCAGTCTCTTTCATCCAGTGCATGATGCCAGACTGCCTGCCAGACATGACGTCCTTTTGCCTGCATACTGGCAATATGCTGCTCAATCGCTGTCCTGGCTGCATTGTCGATCACAGGACCCATATCGGTAGACAGACGCTCCGGGCTACCCATTCGGTACTGCGCCATAGCACCACGTAACATCAGCAGTGTCTGTTCGGCAACCTCTTCCTGCACGCAAAGGATACGCAGGGCAGAACAACGTTGACCTGCACTGTCAAAAGCCGAGGTAATAACATCCATCACGACTTGCTCAGTCAGTGCTGAAGAATCAACAATCATGGCATTCAGGCCACCTGTTTCAGCGATCAACGGGACAGGGTGGCCCTGTAGGTTCAGACGACCTGCAATGTCGCACTGTATGCTGGCGGCAACATCGGTGGATCCAGTAAACATTACCGCCTGTACCCTGGGATCCTTTACCAGCTGTACACCCACAGTTTCTCCCTCACCTGGTAATAATTGAAGCACGCCTGAGGGAATACCTGCCTCCTGTAAAATACGTACTGCCTGGGCTGCTATCAAGGGTGTCTGTTCTGCAGGCTTAGCTAACACACTATTGCCTGCTGCCAGGGCTGCGGCCACCTGTCCGATGAAAATAGCCAGTGGAAAATTCCATGGACTGATGCAAACCACCGGCCCCAAAGGACGATGGCTGCTGTTAGAAAAATCATGCCGTACCTGGGCTGCATAATAGTGCAGAAAATCTATCGCTTCACGTATTTCAGCGATGGCATTATTAAATGTCTTACCGGCTTCTCTGGTCAGGAGACCAATCAGAGACTGCATTTGATTTTCCATCAATGCTGCTGCACAGCTTAAAATGGCGGCCCGTTGCTCAGGGGGGGTGGCAAACCAGGCAGGACCATGGCTTAAGGCTGCATCCAGTGCCCGGTTTACTTCATTTTCAGTGGCTTGCCTGACATAACCTACCACATCGTGTAATCTGGCCGGGTTAAGCACAGGCTGTGCCATACCATCATCACGTGCCGCATCAATCATGGGTTCAGCCTGCCAAAGTTGTGTCGCACTGTGCAGTAACGTACGGGAAAGCAACGCCAGATGATGTTCATTAGACAAATTCAGACCACAGGAATTGACACGTTCCTGACCATAAATATCCCGTGGCAGCGGAATTTGTGGATGTGATAATCCCACCTGGCCTTCCGTTTTTGCCAGAGTTTTGACGATACTTACGGGATCAGCGATCAATTCATCTATGGACACTGTGCTATCATTGATGCGATTGACAAAAGAGCTATTAGCTCCATTTTCCAGTAAACGACGCACAAGGTAAGCCAGCAGAGTTTCATGAGTCCCCACTGGGGCATAAATGCGACAAGGGCGGTTGAGCTTGCCCGACGTAATCTTACCGATAACCTGTTCATAAAGCGGTTCACCCATACCATGTAAACATTGAAACTCATACTGGCCAGGGTAATAATTTTGTCCGGCCAGATGATAAATGGCTGCCAGCGTATGCGCATTATGAGTGGCAAATTGTGGGTAGACCAGCTTGGGTACTGACAATAGCTTACGGGCGCAGGCCAGATAAGAAATATCCGTATAAACTTTACGTGTATAAACGGGATAATCCTCTAAACCCTCAACTTGAGCACGTTTAATTTCACTGTCCCAGTAGGCGCCTTTCACCAGACGAATCATAATGCGACGACGGGTGCGTCGCGCCACATCAATGACAGCGTCAATAGTAAAAGGACAACGCTTCTGGTAAGCCTGCACGACAAAGCCGATACCATTCCAGCCATCAAGTTGTGGTTCAAGGCAGAGTTTTTCCAATAGATCAAGAGAAATTTCCAGACGATCGGCCTCTTCCGCGTCAATATTAATTCCAATATCATACTGATGCGCCAGTAAGGTTAAGGTTAACAATCTCGGATAAAGTTCTGCCATCACCCGTTCATATTGCGCTCTACCATAACGCGGATGCAGGGCTGATAACTTGATTGAAATTCCCGGACCTTCATAGATCCCACGTCTATTGGCAGCCTTGCCAATGGCATGAATGGCTTGTTGATAAGAATCCAGATAATTCCCGGCATCCTGTTCAGTCAGCGCGGCCTCGCCCAACATGTCATAGGAATAACAGAATCCCTTATTTTCCAGCTTGACAGCATTAACCAGTGCTTGTGCAATGGTTTCTCCTGCAACAAACTGTTCACCCATCAGACGCATGGCCATATCCACCGCTTTGCGGATCAAGGGTTCACCGCTCTTGGTAATAACACGGTTGAGAATATTAGAAAGGTTTACTTCATTATGAGTTGCAACCAAACGACCCGTGAACAGTAAGCCCCAGGTGGCCGCATTCACAAACAGGGATGGACTACGTCCTAGATGAGCATGCCAATTACCATGCCTGATTTTATCACGAATCAGTGCATCCCGGGTTGCTTTGTCTGGAATGCGTAGCAATGCTTCTGCAAGACACATCAGTGCAATCCCTTCCTGAGAAGACAAAGAAAACTCCTGCAGCAAATCCTGTACCATTCTGCTTCGGCTATTGGCTCCCTTCTTATTACGCAATTTCCTGGCAATGCCATAAGCCAGCGATTCTATTGATTTGGTCAGTTCTGGATGAAAACATACCTGCTCCAATAAAACAGGGATAGCTTCTGTTTCTGGGCAGCACCAGGCAGCAGTCACTGCTGCACGCGTGATGGATTGTGGTAGAATCTGTTCGGCAAACTCGAGGAAAGGTTGATGGTTAACTGAGGGTACAGTAAGACTGCTGTGAACATCAGACTGTTCTGGAACAGGAATCTCGCAGTAGCTGGTTATGTTTTCTGGGGTCATATGACTTTCCAGTTGTTCAAGAAAATTAAATATCGCCTGCTTGATCAGCCAATGTGATGTGCGATCAATATGTTGTGCTGCATTCTTGATACGATTGCGTGTTGCTTCATCAAGTTTCACACCCATGGTTGTACTGCCCATCCAGTTGGTTCCTTTAAAATAAGCTTTTAGTTTACGCATCAATATCCGATATATTGCAACTTAGTACAACCTGGACCAAGATAGCAGCTGAATGAATTGTGAATTCAGTTGGGTTTTTTAAACCGGTTAATTGACAAAACGCGGTGCCTGCCGGTTTGGTAGCAGGTGTTTTAATAATTAGGTACTCCGTATCAATTCAATACGCCCACGGCAGCACTGTCCATGGTATTTTAGTATTTTTATCTATTTCGCATGATTAATGGCTACAAAGTCCTATATAGCAACAAATATTCACTTTTTATTTGCAGTAAACCTGCTTGCTATAATATGATTATTAGTACAAAGTATTTTAAAATAACAACTTACTTCAATCAGTTATATGTTTTAATTTTAAAAAAAACCTATTGTTGTATTTTTTAATGACAACGAGCTATATATACTACATTAGTATCCATGAGAAACGTGATAAACGATGAGTTTTATACAAACTTTTTATTCAGCCCATTGTTAGCTGATTCGTATCATATATCCACCAGGATGATGGCTGCACGTTACTCACCGTAAAACGTTATCAGTGGATAGCACCGGATCCGGTGTTTTGCAGAACCCATTACAATGACATGTGCATTAACGTGCTTATTCATAAAAGCTGTTCATAATATTGAAAAAACTATGGAGAGGTTGCATGACAATAAATACACCGATGCTGGTGACCTTTTTAATTTATATCGTGGGCATGCTCTTAATCGGTTTGATCGCTTACCGGGCAACGCATAGCTTTGATGATTATATTCTGGGTGGTCGAACATTGGGCAGTGTGGTCACTGCGTTATCCGCTGGTGCTTCGGATATGAGTGGCTGGTTGTTAATGGGATTACCTGGTGCTATCTTCCTTTGTGGTATTTCAAACAGCTGGATTGCCGTAGGTCTGATTATGGGTGCCTGGCTAAACTGGAAACTGATTGCAGGTCGCTTGCGTGTACATACTGAGATAAATAATAACGCACTGACATTACCTGACTACTTTACCAGCCGCTTTGAAGACAAAAGTGGTCTGCTGCGAATGATCGCAGCGGTACTTATCCTGTTCTTTTTCACCATCTATTGCGCTTCAGGTATTGTCGCTGGAGCGCGCCTGTTTGAAAACACCTTTGCCATGGATTACACCACTGCCCTGTGGGCAGGAGCTGCTGCCACGATTGCTTATACTTTTATCGGCGGCTTTTTAGCCGTCAGTTGGACGGATACAATACAGGCGATATTGATGATTTTTGCCCTGATCCTGACCATGGTCGTTGTCATTCTGGCAGTGGGGGGTATTGACACTGCCATGATGCTGATTAAAACAAGGAATCCCGGCAATATTGATATGTTTAAAGAATTGGATACCATTGCCATCCTCTCACTCCTTGGTTGGGGATTAGGCTATTTTGGTCAACCGCATATTCTGGCCCGCTTTATGGCTGCCGATTCTCATCAAACAATCCACCGTGCACGGCGTATTAGCATAACTTGGATGTTCCTGTGCATGGGTAGCACCATTGCTGTGGGTTTTTTTGGCATTGCGTATTTTGCAAATCATCCCGAACAAGCAGCCAGCGTTGCACTTAACCCTGAACAAGTCTTCATCGAACTTACCAGATTGCTGTTCAATCCATGGCTGGCGGGGATATTACTTTCTGCTGTTTTTGCTGCAATAATGAGTACACTGAGCTGTCAGTTGTTGGTGTCTTCCAGTGCCCTTTCGGAAGATTTATATAAAACTTTTTTCCGTCAATCTGCCAGCCACAGAGAACTGGTGTGGGTTGCCCGTTTGATGGTATTGCTGGTCGCATTGATCGCCATTTCACTGGCGGCCAATCCTGAAAACAGAGTATTGGAACTGGTCAGTTATGCTTGGGCAGGTTTTGGTGCTGCATTTGGTCCGGTAGTCCTTATTTCCGTTGTCTGGTCGCGTATGACACGTAATGGTGCTTTGGCCGGCATGTCAACAGGCGCAGTCACCGTGATTATCTGGAAACACTATGGCTGGCTCGATTTGTACGAAATTGTCCCCAGTTTTCTGTTTGCCAGTGTGGCAATTATCCTGGTAAGCCTGATAGGACGACCGCCTTCACAAACCATTACAGATCGTTTTAACAAAGCGGAATTAAAAGTTAACATGCGCTGACAACATAAATAGCGCTAATTCATTCAGTAGTTACTCAGCAATCCAACCGCATAACTTATTTAACCTTCCCTTATCATCATAAGGAAGGTTTTTTAACCCATCAAATTTGTTCTCTGCATCTTATTTACTATAATAATGATTGGCATCCTAATTAGGGTGCTTTTTATCATAAAAAAATTTATCCGTTACACCATACGCTGAGGTTTTAAATGATTCCCCCTTCAGACATTGGTAGTAGAAATCGGGGTAATAGCACCCAGATTATCAATAATAACACGGCAGTATCATCGCTACGTGTATCAGGGGACCAGCAGAAAAACTTATCAGGCAGCATATTATCTGTACGTAATAGTGATGAAAAAAGTCATGTTTATTTCAAGGATAAATTCACGCTGGCAGCACAACGGTTATTTACTGTAATAGGCCAAACTGTACTGTCTATAGTCAGGCTACTGCCAGGTATCGATGCGGCAGTTGCTGCATCTGATTCCCATAAGCAGATCGATACCGTTAAGCAATTGGGAGATGAACTAAAGCAACGACGCGCAGACATTTGTGAACAACTTAAAAAAGAGGGATACGATGACGATACAATTGAAAAAATTAAGCCTGTTTTCGATAAATCATTAGCAGCATTGCAATCGACAGGGGCTTCCCAGCAACTCCTGGATAAGATACAGCAATATAAACAAAGTCATATGCGTCTCCCTGCGGCAAAAACTGAACGCAATGCCAGTCTAGTCAATGCTATTAGTGTAGCTATCGGGACAGTACGGACGGCGGTTTTAGGGGTCGCAAAAACTATACCACTGGGAGTGCATGGCACGTCTGCTGCGGCACAAGTAGCCAGTACTGCACTGACCGCCGCCGCAGGAGTCATATTAATACCCGTACAGGTTGCAGCAATTGGCCGTGATGTCACACATGTGATTGCCGCCAGACAACGCAATCAACCGCTAAAAGCCAATCAAACTACGCTGGAAGCTTTTGAAAAAATAAACAAACAACAGCAACAGTCTGTGGAATCCCGAGATATTCAGCATGCACAAGCCGTGATGGAAAAAAAAATATCCTATAACAATAAATTAATGGTAGGTAACTCAATCAGCGCAGTGGGTAACAGTGTATCGCTCGCGGGCAGTATTACTTCACTGAGCGGCGTGGGCGCTGTTGTTGGTATACCCCTGGCAATTATTGGTTTTACTGCCAGTACCGCAGGCTCCATCCGTAATGCTATCTCTCAAGGGCAGGATGACACTTTTTCAGGAAAGGCGGCCTCAGAAAGTGCACGTCAAAAAATAGCCAGCACCACCAACCGTGCTAATATCGGTGGCGTGACAAAAACGATTCAGGATGATGCCAGGCTCATGAACCACTACCAGATGATGGTGGCGGAAAGCAAGCTGCACTCGTTGATTAACCAGGTTCTGAAGGACGCCAGGAAAGGTAAAATCAGCATCGAGCCTGAATCCCTACGTAAGGAAGTAGAAAGTCGTGGAAACAAACTGATCGGGCGCCTTTCCCGGAGTACTTCATTGTTGGACAGTGACTTGAATCAGATGAATGCACTGTTGGAAAAAGACTATCCGCTTGAATTTTTTTCCAGTGACAGCGTGGAGAGTTTACAGAAAGATCTTAATGCTCGAGTAAGAAAGAATATGGACAATCTTGGCCTGCAACCTTCCACTGAGACGCTTAACAAGATACATCAAGAAATGACAGAGAAACTTTTCCTGTTGCGTCATGGCGATGACAATGCTGATATCAAACGGGCACTATTAACTGATGCTGGAAAGAAGAAAAAGATATTAACCGCTGATGAATTAAAACAATTGTGCGATAACCATCCTCATGTACAAGAAATTTATAACAAAGTATCCACACAGCATCTTGTGCAACAGCTCAAAATAGACAGTAAATTCTTGCGCCATAATGCCACTGAACAGTTTATTAATTCAGCGCACGCTGTTGTAAAGCAGGAAAACATGACAGCCCCAACCTCCTCCCTGAAGGTAGATGACAATGCACAGAGCGCTCACCAGGCGCCGAAAATAACGACATAAATGGGATACGCTCCTTTCCTGTACTCGATTAGAATGGTACGGTCATGTTTGTCTGCAATGACAATTGTGCTTTCACAGCATCACCAATTTCTGCCAGACTGGGTACGGTTTTTACGCCTGCTGCCTGCAGCGCAGCAAATTTATCCTCCGCCCCCCCCTTACCACCCGCGATAATGGCACCCGCATGCCCCATACGTTTACCTTTGGGTGCCGTCATACCAGCAATATAACCTATGACAGGTTTAGTGACATGATGTTTAATCCAGTCGGCAGCTTCTTCTTCCGCCGTACCACCAATTTCACCAATCATCACAATCGCTTCGGTTTGTTCGTCTTCTTGAAACAACGTTAGAATATCGATGAAACCGGAACCCGGGATAGGATCACCACCAATACCCACACAACTGGATTGACCCAGACCATTATCCGTCGTTTGCTTGACCGCTTCATAGGTCAATGTCCCCGAGCGGGAAACAATACCCACTTTGCCTGGCAGGTGAATATGTCCGGGCATAATACCTATCTTACATTCTCCGGGTGTGATCACCCCCGGGCAATTAGGACCAATCATGCGAGTCGCTGTCTGTTCGAGTTTCACTTTTATCGTCAGCATATCCAGAATCGGTATGCCTTCAGTAATACAAATAATCAATTTAATACCCGCATCAATAGCCTCCAAAATGGAATCTTTACAAAACTGGGCGGGAACATAAATCACAGACGCCGTCGCATTCGTCGCATCAACCGCATCACGCACGGTATTAAACACCGGTAAACCTAAATGTTGTGTACCGCCTTTACCTGGCGTAACACCCGCGACCATTTTTGTACCATAAGCGATAGCTTGCTCTGAATGAAAAGTCCCCTGACTACCTGTGAACCCCTGGCAAATGACTGTGGTGTTTTTATTAATTAAAATAGACACTATCGAGTTCCCCTTTCACTGCTGCTACGACTTGAGCAGCTGCATCCGTCAGGCTGGTTGCGGTAATAATATTCAAATCACTTTCTGCCAGTTTTCTTGCACCCAACGAAGCGTTATTCCCTTCAAGGCGCACGACCACTGGCACCTTAACACCTACTTGTACGATGGCACTCAGAATGCCATCGGCAATTAAATCACAACGCACAATACCACCAAAAATATTGACTAAAACAGCTTTAACCTTATTATCGGACAGAATAATTTTAAATGCCTCTGTCACACGCTCTCTGGTTGCGCTGCCACCCACATCAAGAAAGTTAGCCGGCTCACCTCCCTGCAATTTGATGATATCCATGGTACCCATGGCAAGACCCGCACCATTGACCATACAACCGATATTACCATTGAGCGCAACATAACTGAGTTCCCACTGCGCCGCTTCGGCTTCACGCAAATCTTCCTGGCTTGGATCACGCATTTCACGCATCTCAGGCTGACGGAATAAGGCATTTGCATCGATATTTAATTTACCATCCAGGCAAATCAAATCACCCTGTCGGGTAATAACCAAGGGGTTTATCTCAACCAGTGTCAGATCACGGGCAAGGAATAAGGTGCCCAGTCCCATGAAAATTTTGCTGAACTGACCTACCTGCTTACCACGTAGTCCCAGTTTAAAGGCTAACTCACGACCCTGATAAGGCTGTGGCCCCGTCAGAGGATCCAAGGTAACCCTGTGGATCAGTTCTGGTGTTTCTGCAGCCACTTTTTCAATTTCAACACCGCCTTGAACAGACGCCATAAATACAATGCGCTGGCTGGTACGATCAACAACCGCACCCAAATAAAGCTCCTGCTCAATATCAGTCGCTGCTTCTACCAAAATCTGATGCACCGGTTGTCCCTGACTGTCTGTCTGGTAAGTGACCAGATTGGCTCCCAACCAGAGCTCAGCAAAAGCACGGATGTCTTCTTTTTTTTGCAGTAATTCCACACCGCCTGCTTTACCACGGCCACCCGCATGAACCTGACATTTCACTACCCATGAGCCTGTGCCAATTTTAGATGCTGCTTCTTCTGCTTCACGTGCAGTGGTACAGACATAACCGGTTGGTACCGGTAAGCCATACCGGGCAAACAGTTGTTTTGCCTGATATTCATGTAAATTCATGATGCCATATCCATTGTTGAATCTAAAAAAGAGAAAAAACCTACCACAGACAAAAGCATGCCTGCAGTGAGAACGACACTACCGTATACAGTGTTGTTAGATGTCTAATAACAAACGCACAGGATCTTCCAGCATTTCTTTCACTGTCAGCAGATAACTAACGGATTCACGACCGTCAACAAGACGGTGATCATAAGAGAGTGCCAGATACATCATAGGCAGGATAATCACTTGACCCTCAAATGCCATAGGACGATCCAAAATGGCATGCATACCTAAAATGGCACTTTGTGGTGGGTTAATGATCGGTGTGGACATTAATGATCCAAAGACACCGCCATTGGTAATGGTAAAATTACCACCCGTTAATTCTTCAACGGTGAGTTTTCCATCGCGGCCCTTAATGGCTAATTCTTTGATACGCTTCTCAATATCCGCCATACTCAGGGTATCTGCATCACGCAATACGGGCGTTACCAGACCACGCGGCGTGGAGACCGCAATACTAATATCAAAGTAATTGCGATAGACTACCTCTTCACCATCAATGGAAGCATTGATTTCAGGATAACGTTTTAAGGCTTCAACCACCGCTCTGATATAAAAAGACATAAAACCCAGTCGTACAGCGTGACGTTTTTCAAATACCTCACCGTACCGTTTGCGCAACTCCATGATGGGTTTCATGTTAACTTCATTGAAAGTTGTAAGCATGGCGGTACTATTTTTAGCTTCCAGCAGGCGTTCGGCGACACGCTTACGTAAACGTGTCATGGGAACGCGCTTATCGCTACGACTGCCTGCGACAGGATCAATCTGCGGGGCAGCAATACCGGCCATCGTCTGTTGTTTGTCAGACAGGGGCTGATTCGATAAATGCTGATCGATATCTTTTCTGGTAATCCGACCACCAGCACCATTCCCTTTGATCAGATTCGCATCTAAACCGTGTTCTGCAATCAGACGACGTATGGCGGGGCTAAGCGCATCACTGGTTTCATCTTCCTGATTCGAAGTATCAAGTACGGGTTCCTGAATGAGATTTTTGTTGATCATGTCAGATGTGGCCGCACTGGTTGGCCTAATGTGGCCCAGAACCTGACGCGAAACGACCGTGGCACCTTTATCCTCCAGGATCGCTTCCAGTATCCCGGTTACACTGGCGGGAACTTCCAGCACGATTTTATCCGTTTCAATTTCAACGAGTATTTCATTACGCACAACAGCATCGCCGGGTTTTTTATGCCAGACAACAACAGCCGCATCGGCTACCGATTCAGGGAGATCAGGAGCCAGAATATCTATGCCACTCATTTTCCATCCTTATACTTATTCAACATTCAGTGCATCATTAACCAGATCCCGCTGCTGCTGTTGATGTACCGATAGATAACCAACGGCAGGAGAAGCAGAAGCTGGACGCCCAACATAGCGCAGGGATGCACCAAACGGGATCACCTCACGAAAATTATGCTGGCTACAATACCAGGCGCCCTGATTCAAAGGCTCTTCCTGACACCAGACAAAATCATGTACATGGGAATAGGGCTCAAGGACTGCCTGAACAGCCTGATGAGGAAAGGGATATAATTGTTCTATACGTACAATCACGATATCTTTTTGTTTATTTTTACGACGTTGTTCCAGCAAATCATAGTAGATTTTTCCGGAACAGATCACTACCCGTTTAACAGCCTGCGCATCCAGTTCATCAATCTCGCCAATGGCGGGCTGGAAATAGCCGTTGGCCAATTCCTCAAGGGATGAGACAGCAAGTGGATGGCGCAACAGTGATTTTGGTGACATGACTATCAAAGGACGACGCATGGCACGCAACACCTGACGACGCAACATGTGGTATACCTGAGCGGGCGTAGAAGGAATACAGACTTGCATGTTTTGTTCAGCACATAACTGTAAGTAGCGTTCCAGGCGGGCTGATGAGTGTTCCGGCCCCTGGCCTTCATAGCCATGGGGTAATAACATCACCAGTCCACACATACGGCCCCATTTTTGCTCACCTGAACTGATGAACTGGTCGATAACCACCTGAGCACCGTTAGCGAAATCGCCAAACTGCGCTTCCCAAATGGTCAGAGTCCGAGGTTCTGCCGTGGCGTAACCGTATTCAAAAGCCAGCACTGCCTCTTCAGATAAGACAGAATCCCAGACGTTAAATATACCCTGACCACTGCGCATGTGCGCCAGTGGCACGTAGAGCGAACCGTCTTTCTGATTATGAAGAACGGCATGACGATGAAAAAAAGTGCCCCGCCCGGCGTCTTCACCTGACAGACGTACAGGAATACCTTTATCCACCAAGGTGGCATAGGCCAAGTTTTCTGCCGCACCCCAGTCAAAAGGTTTATTGCCAGCAGCCATTGCAGCCCGATCGGCATAAATTTTAGCTACCCGCGGCTGTAGCTCCATTGATTCCGGTATACAACTGATATGGCTGGCAAGTGATTGCACATGTTCCCTATCCATCTGATGTGGATATTCTTCATCCCATTCGTGATTAAGATAAGGTGCCCAGGTGAAAGATTGAAGATTCATGGGACGCCACTCTTCGACCACACAATCACCTTGATCAAGGGCATCACGGTACAGATTCACCATTTCGGTGACATCTTCAAGGCTGACAACTTGCTGTTCGATCAGTTTTTCTTCATAACCTTTACGTGCCGTTGGATGTTTCTTTATTTTTTGATACATCATCGGCTGCGTTGCGCTGGGTTCATCGGCTTCGTTATGACCATGACGACGGTAACACACCAAATCAATCATCACATCACGTTTAAAATTATTACGAAAATCCAGTGCCAGGCGTGTCACAAAAGCTACTGCTTCCGGATTATCTGCATTGACGTGAAAAATAGGTGCCTGCACCATTTTGGCAATATCAGTACAATACTGCGTGGAACGTGCATCCTGTGGATTAGAAGTGGTAAAACCAATCTGATTATTTACCACGATACGCACAGTACCGCCCACTTCATAACCCCGCGCCTGTGACATATTCAGGGTTTCCTGCACTACCCCCTGACCGGTGATGGCTGCATCACCATGAATAGTGATGGGTAACACGCTATTGCTGTTCCTGTCCGTTGCTTCCAGACGATCACGCCGGGCACGTACAGAACCGATCACGACAGGGCTGACGATCTCCAGATGCGAGGGGTTGAATGCCAGCGCTAAATGTACCAGCCCCCCTTCAGTTTCAACATCAGAAGAAAAACCCTGGTGATATTTCACATCACCGGTACCAAGATGTTCTTTATGTTTTCCGGCAAATTCATCGAACAGATCTTCCGGTTTTTTACCCAATACGTTAATCAATACATTCAGGCGACCACGATGAGCCATACCCATGACGACTTCACGGGTGCCATTTTTACCTGCATGGCGGATCATTTCTTTCAACATGGTAATCAGGGAATCACCGCCTTCCAGTGAAAACCGTTTAGCACCCGGAAACTTAGCTCCCAGATAGCGTTCCAAGCCTTCTGCTGCCGTTAATTCTTTCAGGAAACGCCGTTTTTCAGTATCACTGAATACTGGTTGGCCTGACACAGATTCAATGCGCTGCTGGATCCAGCGTTTTTCTTCAGTATCGGTAATATGCATGTATTCGGCACCAATAGCGCCACAGTAAGTTTTTTTCAGTGCATCATAGAGGGCAGCTAGCTTCATGGTTTCCTGACCAACAGCAAAAGAGCCCACGTTGAAATTTTCCTGGAAATCGTCCGGTGTTAAATTGTGCCAGGCCGGATCGAGATCAGGGACCTGCTCCTGCTGCCACAATTCAAGAGGATCCAGGCGGGCATGTTGATGCCCTCGAAAACGAAAAGCGTTAATTAATTGTAAAACTTTAACCTGTTTTGCGTCATTATCAGGATTATGGGCCACAGTATGATGACCACGTGCATGACTCTTGGCCAAACTACGAAAGTAATCACGTATCTGGGAATGAGCCTGATCAGGTCTGGAACCAGTAACCGGCAACTGTTGAAAAACAGTACGCCAACTGGCGTCAACACCTTGCGGATCAATTAAAAAACTTTCATAAAGCTGTTCTATATAAGACTGGTTTGTACCCGCCAGACAGGAAGAATCCACCCAAGCTTTCATTGCACCGTTCTGCATTATGATCCCTTTAGCATCTGGAGTTTCAGAGTCTGTTTACCCTCTGTCTGATTCATTAATACTGCGTTAAAGCCAAGCCTAATATGTTCTGTGTGTAACTGCGCGTGCTCGCTCATTTTTCCTCATCGGGTCCCGGCAATAATATTACTGAACAGGTTTTTTGGTCCAGGCTACAATAACTCACAAGCCGCTTGCTGCAAGCAGCGCAGAGCCGTACATCATCAGTTGGTTTTCACCCACCACGCTCTAACAGCATGGATTTAATATGACCAATAGCTTTGGTGGGATTAAGCCCCTTAGGACAGACACTGATACAGTTCATGATACCGTGACAGCGAAAAACACTAAACGCGTCGTCCAGCTCAGATAAACGTGCCTGAGTTTCGGTATCCCTGCTGTCAGCCAGAAAACGCCAGGCCGCTAACAAACCTGCGGGGCCAACAAATTTATCTGGATTCCACCAGAATGAAGGGCATGCTGTTGAGCAACAGGCACACAAAACACATTCATATAAACCATCCAGTTTTGCACGTTCCTCCGGAGACTGTAAATATTCCTGTGGTGGCGGATCTTTACCATCGTTCAGTAACCAAGGCTTAATTTTTTCATACTGAGCGTAAAATTGCGTCATATCAACTATCAAATCACGTACCACAGGTAATCCCGGCAAGGGGCGAATGGTGATTTTTTTATCCCCATTACGTAAAGCTGACACCGGCGTGATACAGGCCAGACCATTTTTACCATTCATATTCAAACCATCCGAACCACAGACACCTTCACGACACGAACGTCGGAAAGATAGGGAAGGATCCTGTTCTTTGAGCAAAATGAGGGCATCCAGTAACATCATATCGCGGCCTTCCTGCGTTTCCAGCTGGTAGTCCTGCATATAGGGCGCACTGTCAACATCCGGGTTGTAACGATAAATTGAAAATTCAAGCTGCATGATTTTCACCTTTGTATTGGCAACGTATTCACTGATAACCTGTCAATAAGAACGCACTTTTGGTGGAAATGCAGCACGTGATATGGGCTGCATATTGACTTTGCGACGCACCATGCTTTCGGTATGGGGTTGATACAGCGAATGGCATAACCAGTTAATATCATCGCGCTCGGGATAGTCAAAACGACTGTGGGCACCACGGCTTTCGGTACGGAAATTGGCTGATACCGCAGTTGAAAATGCCGTTTCCATCAGATTATCCAATTCCAGGCATTCAATGCGCTGAGTGTTAAACCCACTTGAAGTATCATCCAGACGCGCATCTTTTAGACGCTCACGTAGCAATTTGAGTTCTTCCAGACCTGTAGTCATGGCATTACCTTCGCGAAATACTGAGAAATTGTGTTGCATACAGGATTGCAGTGCCTTGCGAATGGCGACGGGATCTTCACCAGAACGGGTGTTATTCCAGCGATTCAGACGTTGTACAGCATGCTCGATATCGGATTCACTGGCTGTACGGCTATTACCCTGTTCCATCAGTGATTCCTGCAAGTACAAACCCGCTGCACGGCCAAATACTACCAAATCCAGCAATGAATTCCCCCCTAAGCGGTTAGCACCATGAACTGATACACAAGCAATTTCACCCACGGCAAATAACCCTGATATGACTTCGTCTTCACCTTTTTCATTCAATTTCACTGCCTGCCCGGTCACTTTAGTCGGAATACCGCCCATCATATAGTGGCAAGTCGGAATAACCGGAATCGGTTCTTTAACAGGATCGATATGGGCAAAAGTACGGGATAATTCAAGGATCCCGGGTAACCGCGTTTCCAGTACCTCTTTGCCTAAATGATCCAGTTTCAACTTGACATGGGGGCCCCATGGACCATCACATCCACGTCCTTCACGGATTTCGATCATGATTGAACGTGCTACAACATCGCGACCAGCCAGATCTTTGGCATTAGGTGCGTAACGCTCCATAAACCGTTCACCGTCTTTATTGAGCAGATAGCCCCCTTCGCCACGGCACCCTTCTGTAACCAGTACGCCAGCACCGGCAATGCCTGTCGGGTGGAACTGCCACATTTCCATATCCTGCACCGGAACACCCGCCCGTATGGCCATGCCAATACCATCACCGGTATTAATATGTGCGTTGGTAGTAGACTGGTAAATACGACCAGCCCCCCCGGTTGCCAATACCGTTGCCCTTGCCTTGAAATAAACCAATTCTCCGTTTTCAATACAAAGTGCCGTGCAACCTACGATCGCATTATCCTGATTCTTTACCAGATCCAGCGCGTACCATTCTGAAAAAATGGTGGTGTGATTTTTTATGTTCTGTTGATACAGTGTGTGCAGTAATGCG
>JACCDN010017325.1_pt1 | contig 39429 bp, 39 predicted proteins | sample 7441691 | NCBI WGS metagenome assembly JACCDN01 (sample SAMN15323439, study PRJNA562643) | freshwater metagenome | isolation source: river surface water | place: USA:Blue River Watershed | collected 2017-08-16 | reverse complement strand
GGGAACTGGTGGACATCGCTGTAGGCCTGCAGCATCGTCTCCGCAAACCGGTGGGCCTCGTCGTAAACGGATGACGGGAGCAGGTGGTCATCCCAACAGCGGGCGTCCTCGGCGACATACGGCTCGGACGTGGGCTCGTATAGCGTAGAGGAAGACGTGAGCAGGACCTTGGCCTTATACCGAGCAGCGAGCTCGAGGATGTGCCGGAAGCCCGTCGAGTGGGTTTGCAGGGTGGCGAGGCGATAGCGATCGGAAGCGTGTTTCGCGACAGGCGAGGCGAGATGGTAGATTTCCTGGATGCCGTGAACGCGGAGCTGAAAACGGTCGAGCTCGCGCTGGGCATCGAGGTCGAGGGGCTCGTTGACGTCGTGGCGCAGCAGTTCGAAGTTCGGTTGCTGCAAGAGGGCCTGGATGTGGGCAGGCGTACCGGTCGAGAAGTTATCGACACAGATGACGTGGGCGCGGCGAGCCAAAGATTCGCAAAGATGCGAGCCAATGAAGCCCGCGCCGCCGGTCACGAGAACGGTCTTCTTGTCGTAGGAAGGAGCCATGCGTCCCATGATAAGACGTAGCGGCCATTTCGACAACACGCCTCATCCACGCAGAAGTGCGCGCACGCCTTCCGAAGGCCCTTTGGACAGGATCGTCCGTCCCCAGCCCTCCCGACTTGAAGAACGGAGCCGTTTCCGTCAAGCTGGATCCAACGTATGGTGCCCCCCACATATCGCCTGAAACAACTCGCCCTCGCGCTTGGCGACCTGTTCGTCTTCGAGCTGGCCCTCTTCCCGACCCTCTGGATCCGATACGGCAATGTGACCGCAGAAGACCTGGCCCGCCACGTCCCAGCCCTTGGATTCGTGGGCGTCTTATGGTGCATCAGCTTTTACATCAACCACCTGTACGCGCTCGAAGCGAAGCCACCGCTCCGACTCTTGCGGGCCTACCTTGAGTCGATGCTCGCGAACCTGGGCATCGCCATCGCGGTGTTCTACCTTCTCCCCTTCGGGATTGCCCCACGGACCAACCTGTTTGTTCATTTTCTGATCAGTCTGATCCTTGGATACGGCTGGCGAGCGCTTTTCCACCGCTTCGTGGTCGAGACACAGAAACCTGTCTCATTCCTGTATATGGGCGATCCGCATCTCCTCCGCAACGCGGGCGCGCTGTTGCAACAGAACCACTATGGGTTCGTCCTGGGAGCCGCGTTCTTCCCACCCGGATCCGAGCTCCCGGAAGGATCGCCCGCCGTTGAGCTCATCACCGATCAACGCGCCGCGATCGCGGCCGTGGAGAGCCGCCGGATCGGCGCGCTTGTAATGGACCGCAAGGCTTCGCTCCAGACCTCCGCGCGAGGGATCGCGCATGCCGCACTGTTTGCAGGGATCCCAATTTTTGACCTCCTTGACCTCGAAGAAACGATCGATGGACGCATTCCGCTGACACACCTTTCCGAAACCTGGCTCCTGATCCACCTGCAAGAAGCCGAAAAGACGGTGTACGACACCGTAAAACGCGGGCTTGACCTGCTCTTTTCCGTGCCGTTCGGCCTCCTCACGCTGGCGTTCATGCCGGCGCTTTGGGTCCTGAACTTCTTCCTTTCTCCGGGGCCGCTCCTTTATCGGCAGATGCGGATCGGCAGGCACCAGACCCCTTTCCCGCTCTGGAAGTTCCGTACGATGCGGACGGACGCCGAAAAGAACGGGCCCCGCTTCAGTGGCGGTACCGAGACCGACCTACGCATCACCCGCATCGGCCGCTGGCTGCGCAAGCTCCGCATCGATGAGTTGCCGCAGATCTGGAACGTGCTGCGTGGAGACCTGTCGTTCATCGGGCCACGTCCGGAACGACCGGAGTTCGTGCAACCCCTCCTCGCTCAAGAGCCGGCCTACGCCCTCCGGCACATCACCCGTCCCGGACTGACGGGATGGGCCCAGGTCACGTACCTCAAACCGAACGAACGCAACGAGGACAACCTAATGAAGCTACAGTACGACCTGTATTACCTGAAGCACCGTTCGCTGATCCTCGATGGGCTGATCCTCCTCAAAACCATTGGCATCGTCTTGCGACGGCAGGGCGTTTAGGTATGTTCTTTTTCCTCTTGCGAGAGATCGCCAAACGAAAAAGCCTTACTCGAGCCCTCCTGAACGCGGAACTGCGCGGGCACCAGCTCGCAGGCACCGTCCTCGACGTCGGCGGCGGAAAGCATCGTGACTACTTAACCTTCTTACGCGTGCCAGAAGGAACGGACGTCCAGACCGTCGACCTGCTTCCGCGTGAGCAGGGAACGCGGCAACTCGATTTTGAGACGGATCCGCTGCCGTATGCCGACGCGAGCCTTGACCAGATCATCGTTTTTAACGTCCTGGAACATATCTTCAACCACCAGTTCCTCACGAACGAGATGCACCGCGTCCTGAAGCCGGGAGCGCCGCTCTTGGGCTTCGTCCCGTTCCTCATCAATTACCATCCGGATCCCCACGATTATTTCCGCTATACGAAGGAGGCGCTCCAGCGCATCTTTACGCGCGCCGGCTTCGAGAAGAGCATGATCAAGGAGATCGGCGGTGGGCCATTCGCGGTCGCCTTCAATACGGTCGCCCTATCGCTGCCGCGCGCGGTCCGTCTAGCTCTATTCCCGGTCGTCTACGCGCTGGATGCGCTGTTCCTATATCTGCGACCACGTGCGCGGGAGCGCTATCCGCTCGGCTATTTCTTCGTGTTGAAGCGATAGGCTATAGAAAGTCTTTTCCCGTTCTTCCGCGAGCGCGTTCCCAACGAAAAAGCCGCCAGCCTCTTCACCACCAGAACGCGGGAACGCTCGCGTAGGACGCTGATCCGCTCAAGACAATCTACGTCATGCTGCGCCGATAAGGCGCGGGGACGTCCAAAGCGATTGCAGACGCATTCCGTGAACGCTATCCTATTCGTCATCGATCCTCCTTCTCAGCGAAGGATCCACTCCCATGAAAGAAAAATTCAAGCTCCAAGACGACCAATACCAATTCCCCTATCACCACCTGGTTGGTTTTTCCCCGTTCACAAATTACGCCGTGATGTCTTGGGGGTTCGAATACTACGCCTACGTCTCCTGGGTTATTCGAATCATACAAACGTTAACCTTCGAAACGTTGCTCGACGTCGGCTGCGGCGACGGAAAGATGCTCCTTGAACTCAACAGGCAGCTCCCAGGAAAGCGCTTGAAGGGCATCGACCTTTCCGAACGTGCGATCCTGTTCGCCAAGGCCTTCAGCTTTGGCGACAGCGTCGAATTTGCCGCACAGGATCTGGCCGGTGTCCAAGAGACGTACGACATCGTCACACTCGTCGAAACCATCGAGCACATCCCCGACGAGGAGATCGCTCCGTTTTTGCAAGCTATTTTCGCGCGCCTCAAACCAGGAGGAAGCGTCATCGTAACCGTGCCGACAACCAACTTTCCCGTCCAGGCTAAGCACCACCGCCATTACGACCTCACCCTACTTAAAGCCCAATTCGCTAATTTTGACCTCAAAGACGCCCGGTATCTTGTTAAGCATGGTCGGCTGTACGCCACCCTCATCCGCATCTCAAGGAAGCTCTGCTCCTTCGCCTTTGTCCAAAAAGCCGTTCTAGCGATCGCCAAGAGGATGCTCATCGACGCCACCCCGACGACCGGACGACATCTGGTCTGCCTGTTTCGTAAATCGTCCATATGAAGAAAGATACCCCCTATTACGACAAGGAGGGCGCTGTCTACTCCAAGAAACGGTATCCAGACGTGGACACCGACTATGTACATTTCTTTTTCAAGAAACGGCGCGCGATCCTGATGGGGATGCTGGCACGGATCAGTCAAGGCCAACCTGGGCCACTGCCACTGCTTGAAGTCGGCTGTGCGGACGGCATCATCATCCGCGAGATCCGGGACCGCTTCGAGGCCTTCCGACCGCTGGTCGGTGTCGACGTCTCACCCGGCATGATCGAGGCCGCAAAGACAGATTCTGCCGCGATCGCGTTCCATCTCCGCGACAGTCAGCCTCTCGGGACGTTCGCAGTGGTCGTCGAGGTCGGGGTCGTCAACCTGACCGACCTGGAAACGGAATTCCGCTTCGCACAGGCCCACCTACAGGAAAACGGCTACTATATCTGTTCGCTCGCGTCGAAAACCTCCCTCCTCAGTCGGCTGAAACTGAAAAAGGCGGGGTTCGCCCACCACTTGAGCTATGCTGAATATGAAGCCGCCCTGGACCGAGCATTCGTGACGGTCGAGAAGCGGGGCTACGGCGTCTTCGTTCCGCACCTGTGGAAATGGCCGTGGCTCGCCCGGCGTCTCCAGCCCATCGCTGAACGCCTGGCGGAAACGTTCGCACCGACCTGGTTCCACGAACGGATCTACCTATTGAAAACAAAGGGTTGACAAAGAAGCCCGCGGTTCGCCATACTCTGGTTCCAAAGCCACGTAAGCCCTATCCGTTTCCCTATGAGCATTATCTCCATCCAGGCGCTTGCCGACATACGCGCGCGGCACCCCGACAAGAAGCTCGGCTTCTGTTCCGGGGGATTTGATTTGACCCACGCGGGACATGCGCTCTTCTTGGAGAACTGTAAGTCTCACGCCGACATCCTTGTTGTCGCCGTCGGGAGCGATGCCATCCTCAAGACACGCAAAGGCGAACAGCGACCCATCCAAAGCGAACTCATCCGCATCCGGGCCGTAGATGCCCTCAAACCCGTGGATTACTGCTTCATCGACTCCGTCTCAACCCCGACGGACCTGTTGGCGATTCTTCCCTTCGTCTTCAGCCAGCTTCGCCCTGACATCTACATCATTAACAACGACGCTTTCAGCATCGACCGGCGACAAGCCTTCGCCGACGCCTTCGGGATCCCGATGGTCATCCAGGAACGCACGTGCCCACCGGAGTTCAGAGAGATTTCCACGACGAACATCATCAACCAGATTCAGGAATTGAAAGGCGGGGCTGCCTAGCGCCCGCTCCACAGGGTGGGATCATCGCAAACGGTCAAGCAGTACTTATTTTGGAAGTACTGCTTTTTATCTTGGTAGTATGCCCAGTCCATCGCTTCGTTCTTAAAGACTATGTGGGGAATATTTCCGTAATACGAGGCGAAGCTGCCGAACGTGCTATCCGAACCGATGATGAGGTCGCAGGCGGCTAGAACAAAAAGTTCTTCGATGGAGCCAAGGCCGGTCCGGCGCACGTCCAGGCCAGAAAAGGCCTCGACATCGACATCCCCATTCGTGCAAATGACGAAGCAAACCCCATCTTTTGACAGGGAGAATCGTGCGAGATACTCGTCCAAGATCTCGCGCACACGCTTCTGATCGATGAAGAATCGGCCTTGCTTGAATTCACGGTAGTCACCCTGACGGATATGCACACCGACGATGTGCGCCGACGAGGCCCGCAACGGCCGCAGAAAATTTGCGACCCGCTCTTGGATTTCACGCTTCGGTTGGAACGCGGCAATAAGCTCGGCTCGATAGGACCGGATTCCTGCCGGATTCCGGAAGAGCCAACCGTCGAACAGGATTGGTCGGATACTCGCTTCAAGTCGCGCAAGCTCGGTTGTCGGCAACGCGGAAGGCGGAAGCAGATAGGTTCCCAAGGAGTCAGCCGTGGTGCGTGAACGGATCAGTGATCGCGGTCGCACCATCTCCTGGATGATCGTAACAACCCGATACAGCCGTCGCCAAATCTTTTTCGTATACGCAAAGCCAAAAAGACGCTCGCCGAACGGGAACGTCCTAAAGAAAAGAAGGTCGATGAGCGCATTTCCGACGGGGAATGAGAACGACGACGCATACTCGAAAAAGCAATAATTCTTGCAGACGTATCCTCGGTCCAGGCAATACGCATAAATGCTTAGGTGATTCCAAAGCTGGTTGGCAAGCTGCCCACCGTTATGCGAAAGGATGATCGCCTCTTTCTTCCTCATACCCGACGAAAATGATACAAGCCCGTTCCGAACCCTTTAGCCGGGTCATATACGTCTTCCATGCGGTCACCATAGATGTACTTTTCCTCAACCAACTCGAGCTCGGCGAACAAATCCAGGAGATACGTGCGCGTAAACGTCCGGTGCGCATTAAAGCAGATCTTGTTATCGGCGTCGACGGGAACGGAAATGAACAGGTTCCCATGTCGCGCCAGCACCCGCACGAGCTCCTTCGCCGCTTTTTCGGAACCGAAGGCATCGAGCGCGTCGCCATATCTTCCGAGGCCGATATGCTCGATCACGCAGATAGAACTCAAGGAAGCGATGCTCCGATCCGCGAAGGGGAGGTTCAGCAAATCGCCCTTCACGAAAGAGAGGTTGGGCAACGTAAGGGTCAACGGACGTATGTCAACCATTGTCACCGGAGTGAACTGCGACAGGATCCCCACCATTTCAGCCTTGGAACCTACATCGTAGTGAGTCGCGGGGCGAGTCTGGAAGACTTTTTGGGCACACCAGGAATCCTGATAGAAGTACACGGCACCGACCGGCGTTACTTCCGTCTTATCGTAGATGCAGGGGTATGCGTCGACGAGCTTGAACGAGAAGTTCGGATTCGAGCTTCGGTACTTCCGCGCATCGGAATAATAGACCCACAGCAAACGAGCCTTTTGCAGGAATCCGTGCTCGTTGCGCAAGAGTCTCGCGATTAGGACCGCAAGCCTCAGACCGCCGATCTTTTTTAGAAACGCTCTCATACGGTTAGGTGCGGATTTTTCCCCAATAATAACGGGCTTTTTTCAGCGCATAATCGCGATATGCTTTCGGCGATAGGTAGCGCGCATCGACATGTATCACCCTCTGGAAGAAATGTGCGGCATACTCGCGTGCGAAGGCGGCACGGTCGAACGCGTGATCCAAAACGTTGCCAGCCCCGTCCCGAAACACCGGTCTGCTGAGACCGAGCAATATCTTCCAGCGATACGCGCGAACATCCTTAAGGTAGTTCTTATGCATCTTCCAAATCTTTCCGGTCTTCATTAGCCCCTCACCCATCTGGTTTCCATGTGTACGTCCAAAGTTGGCTACGATGGGAAGATGGAAGGAGAGGTAGCCGGAACGATGGAAGGCATAACTGAATGCAAGCCAGTCCAACTGCGTCTTCTTAAGAACGTCATCGCTTGGATAGCATTTTTCCAAAATCTCCTTGCGAACGCATAAGTTCCCTTCTGGAAAAAAGAAAGACGTTTTCAGCCAATAACGAAAGAAGTCCGTCTTGCGGGGCGCAAGGGTATGATGGAACTGTGGGTACGAGACGTTACCCGCAACGCCGTCCTCGGACAGACGCTCGGGGAATCCCCAAACCAACGAGACATCCGATTGGGCTTCCAGGATATCAATACTCTTCCGAATCCACTCCTCGTTCGCCAATGCGTCAGAGACCGCGCATTGGATGACGTACTTTCCACGCGCCATCCGTATCCCCTTTCGAAGCGCATCTGGATAGCCCTGATCCTTCTCAGAGATCCAGCGGATGCCGCTAGACCCCTTAAGAATCCCCACGGTCTTATCCGTCGAACCGCCATCGATGACCAGATGCTCAAAGGCTCCCGAAGATTGGTTAGCGACGGAATGCAGCGTATCCTCGAGAAATGCGCCTAGGTTCATCGACGCCGAAATCACGCTCGCGAGTGGCACTTCGTTGACATCCTTTTGGAGCGTCTTCCGAGGCGACAACAAGGCCCGCGTCATCGCATCGAGTTCCGCCTGGTTCTCAGCGACGACCCGCTCGATCTCCACACGTTCAGCGTCGAATGCTCGCAGCGTCTCATGCGCCAAACCCGTCAGCGCATCCGACGGGACCGACGCGTGATACGCGCGGATCACGTCGACGAATGCCGAAAAAGACGCCTGGACGCTCTCCAGCATCCGCCTGATGACCGCCGGATGGAAACGGACCGTATCCGGCGCGTCATCTGGAAAGCTCCCCAGCTCCGGAAACGCAACCAACGGTTTCTTGACAGTCGCATCCACGTGCCGCACGAGCGCGGCAGCGACACGCTTATCAGCGCCCCCGCCTTGGATGAGCCGGTCGTGAACCCAATGGATGACGCGGTGAGAATATTGAACGAGGCTCTGGACATTCACCGCAAACAGATACCTGCGTTGACTGAGCGTCGGGGCACACAGGTTGAATTTGGCCTCGATCTGCTTATAAAAACGCACGTGGTGGAGGAGATAGTACAACCAGATCTCCAACGGACGATCGAGCCCCGGCATCCCGGCAACGCGTTTCGGATCGAGCGCGCGCTCCTTGCGACGATATGAAAACAGCGGCTCATCCACATACGCACACGCGAGCCCGGACAAGAAGAACTTTGCCATACCCAAATTGTCGACGTTCGCCTTGAGGTCGTCGAAATCCTCAAACGGCAAGACCTTGGAGTACGCTTCGGACCGGAATAAGCCGAAGGCGAGCGGAATCGGATTGCGTTTGAGATGGTACCGGCAGAAGTTGGAGATCGGCGAATTCCGAAACGAATAGACCTGCTCGTCCGTCGAATTGATCGGACCGATGACGGCGCCCTTGACGTCGACGAACACCCCGTTTGAGTAGCACATATCGATCTCCGGATGCGCCTCAAGCTGGGCGAGCATTTTCTCAACGTAAGTCGGATGCCAGAGGTCGTCGTCATTCGCGACCATGGTGTATGCGCCCGTCCGGAACGTCGCGGCCTGCGTGATGCCGCCCTCCGGATAACGCTTCTGCGTGTCCACGAAGTAGCGGACGCGCGCATCCTTCTCGGCATAGCGTCTGCACACGGCACCTGTATCGTCGGTCGATTGGTTATCGAGAATAATCAGCTCAAGATTGGAGTACGTCTGCGCCAAAATTGCGTCAAGCGCCTGCGGCAAAAGCTTATTATTCTCTGAACGGACGAAATCGAACGAGTTGTAGACCGGCATCAGGATACTGACGAGAGGCGCAGGCATAGACTACGGCGTCGGTGTCCAGACGATTACAGAATAGCCCTCGATGAAGAAGCTGCCGATTCGCGTCCGTTGCGCGCGCTCGATCTTGAGCTTCCCTTGCTTCTCGAGCTCTTGCAGACGCGTCAGGAATCCGCGCAAGTACTTACGCTTCTTGAAGTATTCGATGGACAGGTAGTCAAGGAGGTTGTTTTCGTCCAGTAGTTCGGCGATCGGTTCGACGTGTACGCAGAGCTTCGGCTTCTGATCTAACAAATACTGTATGAACTTCTCATGCTTGTCGCCGATCTGCTCTAAGGATGCGACCGTGTAGACGACCGAATCCGGATCAAGCTTGAACGCCTTGTCGGGGCTGAAATAGTCGAAACGGTGGGCGAAGAGCTTCTTGTCCTTTTGCTTCGCGGCGTATCTCTTGATCAGGCGCTGCGAGGACGTCGCCCAGTCGAGCCCCCAGAGCTTGGCGGTCGGATTGATCCCGCGCAGCCGCATCAGGTTGTGGCCCGTCCCGCAGCCGAACTCGTAGGCCGTCCCCGCCCGGCGCAGGTACTTGTCGAACAGCCAATCGAGGATGACGCCCAGCATATTGTATTCAAAATCCTTCGATTCTGGCCGGATCCATTCCTGGTGGAGACGGACGACGGGATACTTGCCAAAATAACGCGGGATGATCGAATCCTTGCCTTTTTCGGCAGAAAATTCCTGAAGGTTCTGGCCCCAGCCCTTTTCCCATTGGGCGAGCCGGTGCTTTCCGGAAAACACCAAAAACGGATCGACGAGGGTCGCGACGACCTTCTTCAGCAGTCCGTCCCGCTCCTCCGAGGAAAACGTCGAGTAGGCGAACTTGTATTTCCGGATGCGGCTGGCGACGAACGGACTCAGGTTCTTTTCTAGGAGACCACGGAAATCACTCGGCTCAAGCCGGATCTTTTTAATGGCAGCTTTCATAGGATGATTAGGCGCGCACGTTTGGATAAGAGGCTTGAAACCAGGCGACCGTCTTAGCAACACCCTCTGCAACGGGGGTGAAGGCGAAATCCGGGACGAAGCGCTTGAGGCGCGTGGCGTCGGACGGCTTGCGCAGCTGGCCGTCCGGCTTACTGGCATCGAAGACGAGCCTCCCTTTGAAGCCCATGTGCTTGGCGACCAGCTCGGCGATCTCACGAATACTTGTCTCGATCCCGGAGGTGAAAGTGATCGGCGTCTCCTCATCGTAGTGCTCAATCGCCCACAGGGCGAGCTTAGCCACATCGTCCGAATGGACGAATTCGCGCAACGGGTTCCCGCTTCCCCAGACATTCAGGTCCTCCCCCTTCTGCTTCGCGAGATAGCATTTGTGGATCAGGGCCGGAAGCACGTGGCTATTCTCGAGGCTGAAGTTGTCGTTCGGACCATAGATATTTGTCCCGACGGCACAGATGAAGTTGCAACCCCATTCTTTTCGGTAGGCGCGGCCCTGGACGTCGATCATGCGCTTGGCATACGCATAACCGAAGTTCGAGTGGTGCGGCGGGCCGTCGTGCAGGCTCTCCTCGCTAAGAGGATAAGTGCACTTATCGGGAAAAATACAGGTCGAGAGGAATGTCAAAACCTTTGGCGCGCCTACGATCCTCGCAGCCTCCAGGACATTCGCGTTGATGAACAGGTTATCGCGAAAATACTCACCTGGATGAGCCGAATTACCACCGATGCCACCCACGTGCGCGGCCGCATGGATGATGTGCGTCGGGCGATGCCTTTCCAGCAACGCCTTTGCCTGCGCAAAATCGCGCAAGTCGCCGTCGGCGCGGGTCGCGTAGACAGCTCCGCCAGGATCTTGCCGCCGGATAGCCGAACCAACCAGGCCGTTCGCCCCCGTCACAAGGAGTTTCATAGACAGGATCAAAGAGAATCTGACGCGTATAAGGCCTTCTGCCACGCGATAGTTCGCGCGACGCCGTCTTCCAACGAGACGAATGTAGTCTTCTGAAACTCGTCCCGAACCTTCGACAGGTCGAGCGCAACGTCTTCAGGCGCACCCACCATCCCGCCGGCGACCACCTCGGGAAAGACCACGGGAACTGAGAGGTTCGCGCCAATCTGCTTTGCCAACGCACCGATGGTCGTGCTCGAGACGCCGCCGACGTTATAGATCGGATCTTTTCCCTTCAACAGGATCTGCCACATGATCTCGACGGCGTCGGCCACATAGCAATAGGTCCGCTTCGCTTCACCCTGGTCCATGAGAGTGATCTTCTTCTCGACGATACCGCGGTAGATGAACGAGTTAATGACGCGCGTATCGCCCTTTTTCGTGCCCGGACCATACGCGAGGGAAAGACGAGCAGATTTCGCCGCGACACCGAGCTGGCGATAGGCATTCACGATGGCTTCCCCACCGCGCTTGCCCTCGATGTAGCAGGAACGCGGATGGGTGGTGTTGGTCGTGCCGATCTGGTCTTCGCGGTATGGCGGTAGCGCGAGTCCGCTATAGACCTCGCTCGTACTTGTAAAGAGGAATTTTCCGCCCTGCCTGAGCTTGCGGAACAAGTCGATCGTGCAGGACGTGTTGAGCTCGATCGTCTTCACCTGGTCGAGCATGAACTTGCCCGGCTGCCCGTATCCGGCCGCATGGATGATATAGTCGGCTTCCGGAAGCGCCCGGCGACTAGCCAAATCCGTAAGGTCGGCATGAATGAAACGGACATGTTTGGCAAACTCAGAGAGATATTCCGGAAACGGGCTCTGCATGACGGCGATGACGCCGATATTCATACCCATGGTCCGCAAGCGGGCGAGCGTCGCCAAGAAATACGTGCCGATGATGCCGGAAGCACCCGTCAGCAAAACCGTCTTACCTTCGAGTTCGGTAAAATCCACCTGCTTGCAGGCGTTAGCAACATCTTCCCGGATGATGTCTACGAGAGGGTTCATGTGATGAGGTCGGTAAGCCGTCGAGCGATCGCCGTCGCCGTCAGGCCGACATATTCGTCGTGCTCTTGAGCCGTTCCGTAATGTGTCAAGAATTCATGCGGGACACCGACTTGGGCGATCGTACATGGCCGCGGATAGAGCGTTTCCGTGATTTCGGACACGAGTCCGCCTGCGTAGTACGGTTCACAAAGCAGAAGCTTTCCCGAAGCGGCGTGTGCCTTGAGCGTCTCACGGTCAAACGGACGGACCGTCGTATAATAGAGGACTGTCACATCCTGCCCCTCGCAAGCGGCAAGAACCGGCTTGAGAGCCGATCCAACGGCGATAACCGTCGCCCTCGTGCCCGTTTTGATGACTTCGGCTTTCCCGAACGTCACCTCATAACCTTGTGGGTTCTCGCGCTCAGAAAGACGGAAATACGTCGGCTTCCCGTCGGCATACGCCTGCGTCAGCAAGCGATCGAATTCCGACGCCGTCCCCGGCAGCACGATCTCCATCCCCGGAATAGATGAGAGGATGGCAACATCGCCCGGGCAGTGATGCGAAGCACCCAACGACGCGTAATCATACGATGCGCCGACGCTCACAAAGTTCCCTCCCAGTCCCTGGTATCCAAAGTCATCCTTTAGTTGTTCCACGCAACGCTCGACCAGGAACGGTGCGATCGTGTGCACAAGCGGGACCAGCCCCGTCATCGCCAAGCCGGCCGCGACGCCGACCGTGGACTGCTCGAGGATCCCAATATTGTAGACGCGCGTCGGATAGCCCTCGAACGCCTTCTTGAAGCCAAAGACGCCGATATCGCCAAGCAAGACCACGAAGCGGTCATCTTTCGCCAAAAGCGCTTCAGCTGTTAACGCTAATTGCTTTCTCATGCTCATACGAGTTCGTTTAAAATCAACGGCAACTCCTCTGCCGTCGGGGATTTGTGGTGCCAGGCAGGGTTGCCTTCCATGCTCTTGGAGCCGTGTCCCTTGATCGTCTCGGCGATGATCGCGATCGGCTTGTCGGAAACGGTCGTTAGGGCGGCGTAAATCTGTTCGTGGTCATGCCCGTCGATGACAAGGCCATGCCAACCAAAGGCGGTAAACTTGGCCTTCAGATCGCCGAGGCCGAGGGCGCGATCCGTAGAATGATTTAGGTCGACAATGCAATGGAGGTTCGCGAGTCCATGGTGGGCGGCAAGCAAGGCCGCCTCCCAAATCGTTCCCTCATTCGCTTCCCCATCGCCAATCAAGGCATAGACGCGGTTCGGCTGCCCAAGAATCTTAAAGCCAAGTGCCGTCCCGACCGCCATAGGCAGGCCGTGCCCCAATGAACCCGTCGACGCCTCGACGCCTGGGACCTTGTTCCGGTCGGGATGTCCACCCAGGATCCCATCATACATACAAAACGCTTGCAGCTCCTCGGCAGGAAAGAAGCCCTTCTCCTGTAAGACCGCGTACAGCCCGAGCGAGGCGTGGCCCTTACTGAGGATGAATCGGTCCCGTTCGGGCGCACGAGGCGCAACTGGGTCGATATTCAAGACGCGGTCGTACAGCACCCAGAGGATATCAAGAATGGAAAACGCGCTCGCGATGTGGCCCTCACGGGCATGGGCGGCGGTTTCGACGATAAGGCGTTTGAGCTCACGCATACGCGGATGAAAGATAAGGGATGGGTCAAGACATTCATTTTACCGCCGTGCCGGCGACCCCAAGAGAAGGGCACATTCACAGCGAGTTACCTGGCGCAGGATCAGGAAGCGGACCACCACGGGCCCGCGGCCGTTCCGTTTTCGTAGGCCAATCTCGCATATGCTCCTAGAATGAGGCGCATGGATCATTTCGTCAATGGCCCATCGACACGCCACCGCTGAGAAACATGCGGGCGCTCAAAGACCCTCGACTCATACGTTGCGGCTCCTTCGTGCAGCCGATAGGATCACGCCTCGTCCATCTTCCATTCCGCCTGACTCAAGACAAGCGCGATCCCTCGGGCCGCCTTGCCGTATTTAGCCAACACCGAACCGGTTTCGACGACGCTGAATCGCAGCGCGTCTTCATGGAGGTCAATGTCCCGTACCCCCCGCTCATGAGCGGATACCCTTACGAAGTATTGGTCCGGCATCAGGAAATTCCCCCTGATCTTTGCCGAGACGCGATGCACCCCTTTTTTCAGAAGCGGTATCTTGCCGTCAAAGCTGTCGGAAAGACTCGTAAAAGTAACATTTGTGCCGCTGATATTTTTCAGTCCCAAGCTGATCTCTACCGTATCGAGGTCATGTGACACGTTGAATTCCAACCAGATGGTGAACGATTGGTCCACATTGATAAAGCCGGTCTTGTGGCCATCCTGGTCGGTGATCCAGGCGCCGGTAAAGGCGATCTCCTTCGTGGGGTCAGGGGTAAACCCCGTCCCGGACTCATCGGACACCTCTCCGCGTTGGAGGTATTGCTGAATAATGTCACGCGTCTCACCGAACGCCTTAACCTCGCCGCGCTCGAGCCAGAGCGTCTTCGTGCACAAGCTCTGGATCGCTCCCATGCTGTGGCTGACGAACAAGATCGTCCTTCCCGACGTCCTCGTTACATCTTCCATCTTTCCTAGACATTTCTTTTGGAATTCTGCGTCACCAACCGCCAGCACTTCATCGACAAGCAAGATGTCCGGCTCCATATGCGCGGCCACGGAAAACGCCAAACGGACATACATGCCGCTGGAATAATACTTGACGGGCGTGTCCAAAAACTTTTCTACGCCAGCGAAGGTAACGATCTCGTCAAACTTCTCCGCGATTTCCTTCTTCATCATTCCGAGGATGGCGCCGTTCAGCATAATGTTCTCACGACCGGATAATTCCGGATGGAACCCCGTCCCGACTTCAAGGAGCGACACGACCCGGCCACGCATGACGATCTCGCCCTCCGTCGGTGGCGTTATGCCGGTAAGGATCTTGAGAAGGGTGGATTTTCCGGCCCCGTTCGCGCCAATGATGCCAATGATCTCGCCCTTATGGATATCGACGCTCACGTTACGTAATGCCCAAAAATCTTCGCGTCCCCCCTTACTGACCGCGGCTTTCGCCTTCTGCCGAAGAAAACGCAACGGGCTTTTAGCGATCCCGGTGAGCACGTCACGCAACGCAACATACCCGCCCGACCGGCGAGCGATGCGGTATTTCTTTCCAATATTCTTAATTTGGATAATAGGTTCCATAAGCCTATAGAAGATCTGCGAAATACCGCTCGACTTTCTTGAAATAGACGACCCCGATGGCGAGCATGCCCGCACAGGCCACAAAGGAGATCAGCAGCAGCATCCAGTTAATAACAGCCGTCCCCAACAACGCGGCGCGCGCATTTTGGATGACGCCCATCATCGGGTTGATGGCGAGGATCCAAGAGTATTTGCCCGCGATACTAGCCGGATAGATCACCGGCGTCAGAAAGAGCAGGATCTGGATAAAGAACGGCAGAATGAAACGAACGTCACGGTATTTCACGTTAATCCCGGCCAAGAATAGCCCGCCGCCGACAGCCGCCATAAAGGTAATCACGAGCAGGAGAGGAATAATAAGCAGCCCCACAAGCCGCGGCACATACTGAAAGTAGGCCATCATGCCCAAAAGAATGACGCCCGCGATGGCAAAGTCCACGGCTTTTGTCATCACGGAAGCGAGTGGCAAGATCAGGCGCGGGAAATACACCTTGGTGATGATCGACTGGTTGGCGATGAGCGTGTTGCTGGTTTCGGAAAGCGCGCCCGAAAAGAACTGCCAGAAGAGCAGGCCAGTATAGACGAAGATCGGATAGGGAACGCCGTCGGACGGCGTCTTGAGGAGGCTGCCGAAGAAGATGCTGAAGACCACCATCGTCATGAACGGCTGAAAGACGGCCCAAACTACGCCGATAGCCGTCTGCTTGTAGCGCACCTTGAGGTCACGCCAGGTAAAGAAGTAGAGCAGTTCGCGATAGCGCCAAAGCTCCCTGAAGTCGTTCAGGCTCAGGGTTTTTTTTGGTCGGATCGTCGTGATCGGGGGAGGGTTCATACGCGGCACGGTTACCATTTGTTGATGGTATCCACGACATTTTTTTTGAGAACGAGATAGCTTCGCGCCGCTTCTTTTTCCAGGTCCGGCGAAACGAGTCGCAACAGCTCCTTGCCTAGGATCCGGTATTGGCCACCCACCTTGTTCGCTTTAATCAGCCCCCGTTTCAGCAGGCGCTTCATGGTACTTTCGCTGATCTTGAGGAGTTTTTGCGATTCGCTGGTGGTGTAAACCTCATTTTGACGGATTTCAGTTGACATCCCTTCCAGCCTATCGCATCCCTCCTGAGGTGTCAAAGGGTGTCAAAACGGGTTTTCCCCGTCCCCAGGAGCCGCACAATCCTTCGGATCAGGATCGCTAGCTGGTGCGTCTCGGTCACGTACGCCTGACGGGTACCGCGCGCGTCCGCCGCCAAGACCGCATCAATTGCTCGCGAAACATCCGAAGGGGCCGGTCGGGACAGGTACGCGTCCGCGGTCTCCCGAAATGCCTCATTACTTGAAATTGTATACACGCCGCACGCCATCGCCTCAAGGACCGCCTTATCGAGACTCCCCGTCTGACTCAGGTTGACGAAGACATCCGCCTGGCGCAACGCCTCGGCCACCCCTCCTTGCGTCTTCGAACCGGCAAAGACAACGCGCGCCTCAAACCCCTTCTCCGCCACGAGCCGCCGGAGGGTTTCCGCATACGCCATCTCAACGGAACCACGCGCATCCCCGAGGATCACCAAACGACTGTTCTGCCATTTCAGCAACGTGAACGCTTCGATCAGTAAATGAAGATTCTTGGTAGGAGATATCCGACCGCTCGTCAGGACGATCCGCTCCCCTTCCCTCCGCTTCTCAGTCGGGATGGGAGGATGGAAGACCGCCGTGTCGATCCCGTGTCCCAGGACACTTAGCTTTTTCGTCGGCAAACGAAAGCTTTCCGGTGAGGCAGAAAAAACGACATGCGCCAGCTTCTCGGCGACACGCAGCTTGAGATCGACATGCTTGTGCGTATACCAAAGCCCAACCTTCTTCATGGATAGACGCCAGAAGGCGCCCGCCAATACCACGTAGACAGGATTCATATGGACGAAGACGGCATCGTACGCAGCTCTCCTTGTCCAAATATAACGAAAGAAATTCCAAAGATACCTAATCCTGGAAACGCCTGCATCCTTCCCTAGGGAAAGCACCTCAACGTTTAGAGGGAGATCATATGGCCCTTTCTTCAGGCAGACCACGATGACCTGCTCACAGGAAGAGGCGAATTCGGCAATCCAACGGTGGAAAAATCCCAAGACCGGATCATTCCGGTCGACCGCCTGCGTCACGATCAGTAACTTCATAGATGGCTTTAGCCTAGGACAGCGATATGAGAAAGTCACCGGCATCAGGTCAGAAACGCGCTGATCCGCTGCGCCCGCTTGGTCCAGGTATATTCTGCGGCCTTGGCTCGAGAGGCCGTGCCGAGCGCGGTCCACTCGGACGTATCCGCCATCGCAAAAAAACGCGCCGCATCACCCAGCGGATCGCTCGGGTCCATAAACCAGACCTCTTTGGCGGTGACAACCTCTTCGATCGAGGGCAGGCGTGACGCGAGGATCGGCTTGCCTTCCCCAAGGTATTCGAACAGCTTCATGGGCGACGTGAATCGCTCCGACGTCCGGTCACCGGCCCGGTTAGGAAGGGCGAACGCATCCGCCAACGCGTACCAGGCGCCCACCTCGGTCGGGGGGACGGCCGGATGCCAAAGGCAGCGCGTATCGCCCGTCTTCTCCTGCCACGCCCGAATCTGCCCTTCGTCGCCTCCAAGGATAAGGATCCGCCACGGCGCCGGCACGACTTTAGCCATCTCGATCAGCAGGTCGACCCCCTTCCACGGGTAGAGGCCGATGCTGCCCGCATACAAGAGGACCCGCGCATCTCGCGCAAGACCGATTTCCTCTTTCAGCTTGCGTGCACGATCGACCGAAACGGGTTCCTCGGAAAGATCGACGGCGTCTGCGACGACCAGCTCTTTTGCGAAACGCAGACCCGCCTCGTGCTGCGCGTCAAAGATGCCGCGCGTAATTGCGATGGCGCGCACATTGGATCGGCGCGTGAGCCGGCGTGCCAAAAATCCGGTCCGCGCCTCGTGAATCTCCCAGACGACCCGTGAAAACCAGAAACTCGCCACATACGCAAGCCAATCCGTACGCGTATAGACGACGTCATATACCCGGCCAGAAGCGCGGACGGCTGCAAGAAAAAAGAACAGCACTGCAAGCAGGAAGCCGAATTTTCCATGTGCGAGACGATCCCATCCCGAAGACACCTTTATCAAAGAAAACCGCCGGCGGATTCCGTAATAGGAAAACGGATCTCCCGGGTACTCCAAGCGCCGGGACGGGTGCACCAACGTGATCTCATGCCCCTGTGACGCTAAGGCCTCACACGTCTTCATGATCTGCTTGCCATGCGCGCGTTCGGCCGGCAGACGGATGGGCGCGAGATAGAGGATGCGCATACTAGCCTTTTTTGAGGCGATAGAACCGGTGGTACGGCATCCAGGAAGACAGCCATTCTTGCTCAACCGTGAAATACTTGGCTAAGACCGCGCGGATACGCCCGGGAGGATAACCCGTCCGACCGACTTCCCAACAATGCTCGCCGTTCGGAGGAATCGTTTTGGTAAATGGCAGCTTGAACACGAAACTCCCCTTCCAGAGCGGAAAACTCCAGAGCGCGCGCAGCGTGTACCCCCAGTGCGGCAACGAGATGACGGCACCCTTCCTCGTGACGCGCGCGATCTCACTTACACACTGTTCGAAGCGGTCGAAGGGAAGGTGCTCGAGCACTTCAGCGCACAATACGAGGTCGACGGATGCGTCCGGCAACGGAATCGCCTCGACAGAGCCAACGATGTCGGGATGTAGCCCTGAATCAGTGTCGAGCGTCCGCAAGGAAATCCCCAATGTGCGGAGCGCGTGTGACACAATCCCATGACCGACGCCGACCTCCAGGCACGTTTGCGGCCGAAACGCGTACACTAAATCCACCTGATGATAGTAACTTGTCCAGCGTTCCGGGTTTTCGTACCGTTCCCAAGTGGAATACATAGGCAGAGAAGGACTCTTAAGGGAATAAAGCCGCGGAAAAGCCAGACCCGTTATACTGCGTTTACGCCCGTCCGCCAAGTGCCACACACGCACCGTCATCCGCGTCCAAAGGCCGGCGCAGGCAGCATCCCTCCCCTTGCCGAAACCCCTCCACGTCACCTACCCTTGGACTCATGATCCCCCCTTTCTTGCAACGAACTTCCTTGGCTGACGGCATCGTCCAGCGAATGAATCTCGGCGGGTGGTACACCTCCCTACAGGTACGCAAACGCGTGTTGCGCAACCCAGATCCATCTCGCCAGCTGATCCTTTCGTGCCGCTGGAAGGGGATCCCGTTTTCCTTTGAGCTCCGGCGCATTCTCGACCTCCACGTCCTGAACGAAGTCTTTTTAAGCCAAGAATACGCCTTGCCCAGGGACGAACGCCCGCTCCACATCCTGGACCTAGGGGCGAACATCGGCGCATCGGTCGCCTTTTTCGCGCTGACGTTCCCGAACGCGCGCATCGCCGCGTTTGAACCGAATCCCGAGTGTCGGGAAAGCCTCCAGGCGAATGTCCGCCAATTCGGAAAGAGAGTTTCCATCCACGAAGAGGCGATTGCGGACAGCGACGGTGAGATCGTCTTTTATCAGAACATGGAACATTGGGGAGGCTCCCTCGTGAAACGGGCAGAAAGTCGCTCATTCCAGGTGCCAACCCTCACGCTCACGACGGCCGTCGCCCGCTTGGGTTGGCCCGCCATCGACCTGGTAAAAATAGATGTCGAGGGCGGCGAGTACCCCATCGCAGCGGATCTCAACAGCCTCCGTCCGGACCAAATTATCGCTGAAGTCCATCCAGATATTACCAGCATCCCATACGAGGCATTTCGTGCCCACTTCCCCGATTATCAAGACCAGGCACTCTACCGTCACGGCGAACGCGTCGTCGTCCATTTGAAGCGGCGGCAGCGAGCGAATGCCTAGCACCCGTATAACCGGCCCCCAAAAAAAACTCTTTGGCTTATTCTTTAACCATTCCTTCCAAGACACGACGGTACTCCTGCATCTGTTCTGCCTGTGTCCAGCGCTTCGTGGATGATGAAGCATCCCGAGGACGCGCAGTCTCCTCAATAGCTTTAGCCCAGGTAGAAGGATCATCTGATTCGACCACGCGAACCAAGCCCGGGAAAAGGTCGACGGCCTCGGGGTTGCCGCCCCAACGACTAACGAGGGATGGACAGCCCTGCAGCGCGGCCTCGAGAACCATATGCGGAAGACCTTCGTACAGGGACGGTAGCATGAACAGGTCCGCCGCCCGGTACCAGCTCGCCATCCGTGTCGCGGAGCATTGGCCGAGCCAATGAACGCGCTCGTTAAGCCCCCGCTCCTCAGCCATCCGCCGCCAATCCGCCAAACAGGGCCCGTCACCTGCCACAATCAGCACCTCGTCTGTCGGACGCGATACCATTATCTCCAGGAGAAGATCGATGCGTTTCCACGGCACCAACCGTCCGCCGGCAAGCAAGATGCGTTTTCCTTCCAAACCGTACTGCGTACGCAAAACTTCGTGGGCAACGTCCGGGGTCTCTTCGTGGACCGCATTGTAGATAACGACGCGCCTGGAATCAGCCACCCCCCATCTCTGGACGACAGACTCCAGATATCGGCTCGGCGTGATGACACGCACAGCATGGCGCGCGACGATTCGCTCGAGCAAGATCAAGACGCGTGACTTCCAGGACGCTTCCGGACGTGACAAGAATGCATCGAGCGGCTGTGTATTCCCTTGCCGCTGCGCCGTCTCCCAAGCGAAGTCACCAACAACCTTGAGAGCGAACGGCCTGCGCGCAAGTACCGCACCGATCATAGCGGGAATCCCTTCCGAGACGGGCCCCTGAGCAAATACCAGATCAGCTCCACGGGCAGCCTGATAGACCGCACACGCATATGAAAAGTACCGCCTGAATACACTAGTTCCACGAAACACGACCCGAACCGGTGCAGGCACTCTCTGCGTAGCCCCGTCCCCATACGTCACGATAGCCGTCCTAATAGACGCCGATTGGAGGGAGGTGGCGAGCGCACGCGTGAACGTCGCCGGCCCGCCGATCTCGGGCGGATAGATCCCGGTCGCCAAGACAATCCTCATACGCGCAAACCCCTGATGATCGCGTGGATCCGGTCGGCGATCCCCTGCCATGCGTAGCCTTCGTGGATGAGGCGCGGTCCGGCGTGGGCTAACTTCTCGCATAAAGAAGGGTCATCCAATAGGCGTCGTACGGTTTGCGCGACGGAAGCAGGGTTATGGGGCTGGCAGAAAACGCCTGTCTCCCCATCCGTCAAGAAGTCCGGAATGCCTCCGACCGGGGTCCCGATAGTCGGTAGGCCGACCGCCATGGCCTCCAAAAATGAGATCCCCAATCCCTCCGACAAGGACGCGCGGATAAAGAGGTCTGAAGCACGCAGCAGGCCCGGCAGGTCGGCATGGTCGCGCTTCCCGAGAAATTGGACCCGACCCGCAACCCCTTTCTCGAGGGCAAGAGCTTTGAGCTTATCCTCATCCGCCCCTTCGCCGACGATCAGGAACTTGACGCGCTCCGGAAGCGAGGGCAGGGCGCGGATGACATCATCGATCCCGTTTTTGAGGGTGAGGCGGGACGTCGTCGTCAGGATGACATCCGTTGGCGCATACCCAAGGGATGTCCGCAACGAGAGGCGATCCCCCTCGGAAAACGGTTGTGTGAACCGCTCGATATCCACCCCGTTCGGAATCACTTGCGGCGACACACGTGCGCCCATCCGGACGGCCCATTTAGCAAGGAAATGACTGATTGCCTGCACCGCATCGGCCCGCTGGAAGATCTTGCGGAAAAGGCTTCGGAAGCGACCAACACGCTCGTCGATATATTCGAGCGGATCCCCTTCCTGCAGCGTGAGGAGGAAACGCGTCTTGGGGCGCAACCACGTATAAAACAAGGCCGCAAACCCGTTATAGCTCGCCATGAGGGACCAGATGACAGGCCATTCGACGTTCCGCTGGATCCACCAGGCACGCCAAGGAGCCAAAACCGCCAATAGGTACTTGTCGATCGGGTGCCCGATCCCCAACCGATGCACCTCCACGTTCCCGATTCGCTCGCGCGCCGGCAAGCCGGGGCGGATCTGTGCCGTAATCAAATGAAACCGTTCCTGGGGAAGGCGGTCGGTGATCTCCTTCATGGCGACCTCGGCCCCGCCGACAAGCGGAAAGTAGGCGGTGGCGAAGATGACGATCGGATCGGGGTTGGACATAGAAAAAGGGACTAATCGACCTGTAAACGGGCGCGAAAATCCTCGATGATTCGCCGCAAGCCCTCACGGAGCTCGATGCGCGGCTCCCAACCGAGGCGCTCCTTAGCCAGCGTAATGTCGGCTTGACGCTGCTTCGGATCGTGATCCACGGGAGAAAGGTAGGTCAGGCCGGAAGACGTTCCCGTGAGCTCACGAACCAGCTCAGCAAGCTGCTTGATGGTGAATTCGTGGGGATTGCCGAGGTTCACGGGCCCCGTAAAGCCGTCGGTCTGGATCATGCGCACCATCCCCTCGATAAGATCGTCGACATACTGGAAGGAGCGGGTATACGATCCGTCGCCATACATCGTCAGGTCCTCGCCGCGCAACGCCTGCAGCACGAAATTCGAAACGACCCGCCCGTCATCAAAGGCCATGCGCGGACCATACGTATTGAAGATACGGATCACACGAATGTCGACACCGTGCTCGCGGTGATAATCGAAACAGAGGGTCTCCGCACAACGCTTGCCCTCGTCATAACAGGCGCGCCGCGAGATCGGATCTACGTTGCCCCAATAGGCCTCCGTCTGCGGATGAACGAGCGGATCGCCATAGACTTCGGATGTAGAGGCCTGAAGGATGCGGGCGCCGACCTCTTTCGCCAATTCCAACAGGTTAGCCATCCCAATGACATTCGTCCGGACGGTCGCGACCGGGTCGAATTGGTAGTGCTTCGGGCTCGCTGGGCAGGCTAAATTGAAGATCCAATCGACCTTCGCGAAAAAAGGCTGTTGGACGTCGTGCTTCACGAATTGGAAGTGCGGGTGGGTAAGCAGGTGCTGGATATTGCCCTTTGAACCCGTGAACAGGTTATCCAAGCAGATGACCTCGTGACCGTCCGCGATCAGTCGATCACAAAGATGGGAGCCGAGAAACCCGGCCCCACCCGTGACTAACACGCGTTTTCCCGCAGGCATAGATAGGTCTCACCATAGCCAATAATCGGTCTTTCGGCAAGGGAATCTTGGCGATCCTGGCCCCGACCGGTACGCTGAAGGAATGCTGACCGACCGACCCCCTATCGCCCTCGCCATTACCCTGGCCAAGCCAGGAGGAACGACCTCGTTCGTGTTTCGGTTCGCTAAGTGGTTGCAGGCCCAAGGAGAGGCCGTCATCGTCCTGGTCGGAGAGGAAGGGGCGTGGCTGGAAGAACGTTGCACGGAAGCCAAGATCCCCCTCCGACGGATCCCCCACCTTCGGCGCGCGATCCACCCCTGGCACGACTTCCGAGCCGTTTCTGCTTTCCGAACTGCCTTGCGGGAGATTCGGCCAAGGGCGTTACATCTGAACAGCTCGAAAGCGGGCGTCATCGGTTCATTGGCGGGACACCTGGAAAAGATCAAACCTATTATTTATTGCATTGGCGGCTGGGCCGCGCTGGATGCCCGCTCCCGCTTAGAACGCGCCGCCTACCTGTGGCCCGAACGGCTGTCCGCCGCCTGGAAGGATTCGATCGCTTGCCTCCACCCCGGAGACCTCGCTTTCGCCCAAGAGAACGGTATCCGGCCGCGCACCGGACTCACCATGATCCCGAATGGGATCGACGTAAACGCCATCCGTGAAGGACTCCTCGAACGCGCACAGGCTCGGCACCGGCTTGGACTGCCCAAAGAAGGCTTCATCGTAGGCACGATCGCGAACTTCTATCCGGCGAAGGACCTTCCGGCGGCTTGCGCAGCCTACGCGGAAGTCTACCGAGCGCATCCGGAGGTCCGCTTCTGCCTCATCGGAGAAGGCCCGGAACGCCCGGAAATTGAGGCCGCCATCCAAAAACACGGCCTCGGGAAAGCGATCTTCGTGGTCGGCGCCCGCGAACAGGCCGCCCAATTCCTGAACGCATTCGATCTCTTCGTGCTCCCTTCAAAAAAAGAAGGGATGCCGTTCGTCCTCCTGGAAGCGGCAGCCGCCGGGCTCCCAATCATCACCACCGACGTCGGCGCTCACGCCTGGATGCTTCCAGAAGCGACAATCATCCCGCCACAACAACCGGCAGCCCTCGCCCAAGCGATCGTGGCAGCAATCGAGAACCCGCAGCGCGCCTCATACGAGCAGAGCCTGGCGCGGTTCGATGAGGAAACTTGCTTTCGAGCTCACTACCACCTGCTAACGAAAGCATGACAATAAGAAAAACGAGGCGACGAGGATCCGCGGATCCCATTCGCCTCGTTTTTTTATTGTCAGCGCGCAGGCGTCGGGGCCGGAGCTTCGAGCTCAGCGACGCTCTGTTCGTATTTCTGTTTCGACCCAGGAAAGAGCCGTTCCACCTGCTCGACGAAGCGCGCCTCCAGGTCTTTACGTCCGGCGAGGCGGGACTGGTAGGCGAATTGGTAGTATGGACCGTCACCGGCGGACGCCTCATCCGGCCCGATCTGGCTCGCCCACACGTCAAGCTCGGGACCACGGCCGAGAATTCGATACGCATGGAAGATCGGCACGAACTCGCGAACATTGCTCGGAGCATATGGGAACGGCTTCTCCAAGGCCGAAGCGACATAGCGCGCCCCCTCCTGTTCACGTTGGAGGTCAAAGAGATAGGTTAATCCGGCCATCCAATCACCATATCCATTCTCCGGATCTGCGTCTTGAATCAACTTGATCTGGGCCAACGCCTCATCTATTCGATTTTGGGAAATATAGAGGCGAGCCAACCCCTCGTGGAGCTGTTGCCGTTTCGGGCTATAGACCAGGGCCGTCTTGAACTGCTCTTCGGCCTCCGCAACCTGACTGGGAACGAATTCGGCCGTATCCGAGAGCAAGCGGGCGTAGACATAGCGAATGTAGCTGTTCTTCGGATGACGCTCGGTCTCCTGCTTCCCGGCCGTCTTCACAACACTCATCCATTCCTGCCACTGCGGGACCTTCGTGAGATTGCTGCCGACCCCAACGAGGGCGCGTGTCAGCAGGAAGACCTGCTCATCACGATATGGCGTCCAGATACGCATCGCTTCCTGGACATTCTCAAGGGCGGCCGCTTGCGGAAAGAGCTGACTTGCTTTGATCGTCAAGAAGGAGGCACGGAACGGGAGCACTGACGCGCGCCAGACCAACAACCCTGCCACCAGGAAAACCGGAACTACGACCCACGCGCGCAGCGTACGCGGCTTTGCCCCCTCTGGCCGGGCCGGAGAAGAGGCTAGGAATCCCGGGCTTGTCGCCGCGATCACGAGACCGAACATCAGATAGCTGAGCACGAACCCGGCCGGATGGTCGAACACGAAGAGGTTCTGCACGAAATACGCGACCGGCATGGCCACCAGGAACGAGGCAAACACATGGTCGATCCAGCCACGCTTGTAGGCCCGATAGATCGACCAGAACAGGCAGACGAAGATCCCGAGATAGGTCAATAATCCCAACGCGCCCGTCATCGATAGCACATCAAGAACCGTATTGTGCGCCCGGTCAAACCAGGTCTCGTATAACGAATACCGCAGCGAAATCGGATTGTAGTGGGTGTTAAAGATGATGTGGAACGTATCCAATCCCCACCCGAAGAGGGTACGAAGCGGAGCTTCCAAGAAGCTCTCCCAAGCGATCTGCCAGGCGATGAAGCGTGTCGAGGCCGTCGAGGAGAAGTCGAGGAACCGGTTGAGGCGTAAGGCTTGAACCAGCGCGGTCCCACGGGCGAGATAGAGGATCCCGTACCCGACCATGGCCGCCACAACCGAGCCGACCGCCGCAATCCGGTTGCGACGACGCTCGGACGTGACGCCAAAGAAGACGGCAAAGGCCACCAACCCCACAAACAGGCCCACCAACGGCCCACGCGACTGGGAGGCCGCAAAACCGGCTACGCCCAACAAACCCAATACCCCATACGCGAGCCACCAGCCCCGGACACGCGTCTTAAAGGCGAGCAAGGCCAGAATAAAGAACGCGAACATCTGATACATCCCCATATAGATCGGATTATCGAGGATGCCGCCGACACGATCACCGGCCCGGTAAAAGAAGAGCTCCGGATTCACCCAACGCTGCCAGATGGCCGTGAGCGCGACCGCCCCACCTACGAACGCCTGCACCCGCAAGAACGTCTCCCACTCCTTCCAAGTACGCAACATCCCGATCAGCATCATGAGCCATGCCAGGAAATGGAGGAGGGTGAAATACCCGTTCATGCGCTCCTGGTTCCCCCACCACGAACGGAGCGGGTCAATCGAGAAGACGACAGACAGGCCCATGGCCACGAAATAAGCGAGGATCGCGAAGAGAAGCGGGTGTTTTCGCGGCCGGAACTCCGGCTCCATCCAGGCCAAGAGCGCATAGGCCGGGAAGGTCAGGCCAATCAGGATCTGGAAGAAGATCAGCTTCGAGAAGACGAATGGGAAGATAACCTCCTTAATGAAGACGAGCGGCATGAGCAGCCCACCGAACACCCCGATCCAGGCGACGGCCTTCAGCACGCGAACCAGCGATGGACGTGACATATGCCCCAATGCTAGCGGATCTGCACAAAAAAACCAACCCCCGAGGGGGTTGGTTTTTTGGTACGAGACCGATTACTTGCTCAAGACAACGGATCCGGAGATCGTGTCGACCAAGTATTCGTTCGTCCAGTCGCGCGAGACACTCTCGGAACCCGTAAAGATGTTCGAGTAGTGCGGCTGTTCAGCCTTGTCAGACCAGAGCAACGCGTAAGCCGTGTCGCCACCACCCGTGAGGAGGGACGGAGCAGCCGAGGTTGCACTGATGCCAACGAGACCGGCGTCCTCGCCCTCAACCGTGATCTGGGCGGAGCTCTGTGCCAAGTAGCCAGTGATGGCGTTGGTAGAGACCGAGCCAGAGAAGCTGCGGAGAGCCAAGCTCGTGCTGATGGAGTCACCCGTCGTCGAGCTCAAGCCACCAACCGTCGCCACGAGGGAGAAGGTCGAGCCGGAACCGGAGACGGTTTCTTCGTTCGTGAAGCGAACGAGGACCATCATCGTTGCCGTTGCCGTGGAAGCATAGACGTTCACCGTCGTGCTCTCGAGGTTCGCGCCGTAAGCGTCGCGAATGTCGATGTCAGCGAGGTTGAGGTCCACACCGTTCCGCTGCAAGCGGAAGTTGCCAAGCGTCATGTTCGAGGTCGTCGTAACGGCAACCTTGAAGGTCATTTGCTTGATGCCGACTTCGCCACCCTCAGAACCGATCTGCGCGCGGTAAAGCGTGCGTTGACCAGCAGCGAGCGTGGTGCTCAAGCCGGAAGTGGATTGCGTGATGACCGGTTTCGACTTGCGAACAATGAAGGAGTTGCCGACGATGTTCGAAGCAGAAGCCTGGTAGACACGCTCACCGGAGGCGTCACCCGTCGCACGCAACGCGAGGTTGCCCGTGAAGAGCGCCGAGGTGAAGATCGTGCTCGCCGTCCCACCGACCGTGAGGGCACCCGTCGGAAGACCGACAGCCACCACGTTACCAGTCACCGGAGAGTTGCTGGACGTGCGCTCCGAGGAGGAGGTCATGCGTTCAGCCAAGCGTCCCAAGAGACAGACGTAGGTCGCGGAACCCTTCGGAACCACGATCGGGTTGGTGGAGAGGTCGATCTCGCCCGGTTGGTCCACACCGCTCGGGAGAGAGGTGGTCCCGCGGATCGAGAAGGTCCGACAGTCCGCATCAGAGGATTGCACCACCGCGATCCCGCCCGGGACATCGCTGCCAGCCGGGGTAGCCGAGGTGAAGTTCGCGGCAGCACCCGTGGAGGTGACACCGACGTAGTCGATACGAATCGCTTCGTATTGAGCATCCGCGCGGTAACGCGACATCACATTCCAGGTCGTCCCATCGGCGACGAGGATCGTCGATTGGCGCTGGTTGTTAGCCGCGACCGTGAGCGTACCACCGGCACGAACGGATTGCGCGATCGTCGGAGACGTCGAGGCGTTGTTGTCGACAGCCGTGGCACGGGAAGCGGTGACGGAGTTCCCGTCCTCGTCCTGAGCCGAGATGTCAGCGTCTGCATCGATACCGATCGAGAAGCGGTCGGTCGTCTTGGAGACGGACGAGTCAGCGTTACAGCGGACTTCGAGCGTCTTCGTCATCCCGCGGTTCACCAGGAGGTTAAGCCCGGAGAAGGTCATCGTACCATCGCTGCTTGGGGACAAGCGCGTGCCGACAGCCGTGGCACCTTCGAACACTCCACAGGAGTTGACGACACTGATGAGCTCGGCAGCGGAGTAGGTGGAGTTCCCTGCATCCGCATCACCGAAGCCCGTGAACTTCAGCGAGGTGACACGCACCGCGCTTTGCGAACCGGCCGTCAAGGTGAAGCCAGCTGCCGGAATGTCCTGCTGGTTCTTCACGAAGATGTCCGCCGACGGCGTACCCGCGAGGGCGACGTTCAAGGTCGGCGTGCGGACCGTCATGGTGTTACCCGTCACGGTCGTGTTCGGAGCAATACCAGAGGTCAAGAACTCACCAGAGCTCAAGATCCGGAGGTCGGTGCTGCCGAAGATCGCATCACTGGAAGCACCACCCAAGGCGAACTTGTAGGTCGCGCCGTCGGTAATGCTGGTGGACGTGTCACCCGTGATGACGAAGTTACGCGTCTGACCGGCGCGAAGCGTCACGGAAACCGCCGAGGTGAACGCCTTGTATTGGACCGGGCTGGAGCTGGGCGTGGCACAGGCCGACGTACAGCTGACCGGACCGGCGACGATCTCACCCGTATCAGCATCCTTGATCTTGATGTCGCGGAGGTATTCCGTCGTACCATCGTAGACACCGGAACCCGTCGTCGTCACCGTGAAGTTGAAACGGCGAATTTCGACGTCGTTGGAACCAGACGTGATGGCGAAGCGATAGAAGACCGCGTCGTTCTGGCCACGTCCGACGTTGGCCGTTGCCGGACCATTGTAGGAGATGGTGAACTGGCCGCCTTCCGTCTGGGAATAGCTGGCGTTCGTCGTCGTCGAGCTGGAACCGTCGTAGGAACCAGAGCACGGCGAGGTTGCATCCGTACAAACCTGGGCACCAACACCGTACACGCGGTCAACCGCGTAGACGTCGGAGGTGTATTCGGCGTAGATGCGGATCGTGCGGCCAGAGCGGCCAGCGACGGCACCACGCAGGTTGAACGTGCGGGATTGTCCATTCGGAATCAAGAACGGCGTGGCGAAGTTCAAAACGATCTTGCCATCAGCCGCCACCATGCTCGCCGAGGCGACTTCCGTCGCGCCCTGGAAGAGCTTGAGGTTGCTCAAATCCGTGTTGGAGATGTTGCCGGCCTGGTAGAGCGTGATGCGGCGGACTTCGACGTCGTTGGAACCGTTCGCCTGGAGGCGGAAGTTCGCAAGTTCGGCGTCAGAGGTACCGACACGCGGGTTAGCCGGTTCAGACCCGTCGATGACGTCGACACGAGCCACGGAGGCCGTACCAACCGTCATGGCGTTGCCACGGACCGGGAAGGTCGCGGAGACCGTGCTGGACCCATCGACGACCACCGAAGCGGCGTCCGTGAGTTCAAACGCGTGCTGACCACCCGTCACCATTGAGACACCGCCCACGAGGTCTGCCGAGAGGTAGACCGATTGCGTCGAGCCGGCCGGGATGTCAAGAGCCAAGCCGTTGAATTCAACCAAGTTGGAAGACGAGCTGATCGTACGACCGGAGGTCATACGCGTGCCGTCCGCCTTGTACAAGTAGACGTTGCTGAAGTCCGTCGTGGCACCGACGCCCACGCGGCGGAATTTCATGCCCGTCACGCGAACGGAGCCACTGCCGGCCATCAGGTTCACTTTCGTGAACATGACGCTTTGGGCGTTCTTCGGGAGCACCATGGCGGCCGGAGAATCCGAGGCCAAGGAGACCGTCAACGCACCACCGACCGGGGTCACCGGACCACCGGAGGACATGACCGCATCGGAGAGTTCGGCTTCGCGAGACATGACGTCCGTCCCCATCGGGTAGGAAATCGTCGTCTGGATCACGTTGCCGGATTGGAACATGTTCGCGCTGAAGCCAGCATCCGTGATGCGGCGGCGCATGCCACCCCACACGACGTAGCGGTCAGAGGAACCCGAGTAGGACACGAGCGAACCATCCGGGTGGACGGCCGTCGCGAGCGAGGAACCGACCGTGTAGTTGACGAAGAACGCATCCGGGACGTCAACGACGCGGCGAGCCCAGTTCGAGCCGAACAAGGCGGTCGCGACGGATTCCGTCTCGACCCAGCGCAAAGCGCCACCACGCGTCACCGCGTAGACCTTCGGATCCGTCGTGATCTTAACGAGGTTCGTGCCCGGGCGAATGGTGACGTTGCCGCCAATCATGATCGCGGAGAGCTCGGAGTCGCTGATCGTGCGGACGCCGGAGAAGTCGGAGAACCAGGAGCGGTACGTCGTCTCATTCGGGAAGACGTAGCGGCGGTTGTTTTGGAAGTAGTAGACGGCCGGACCGGAAGCCTTGATGAGGTCGCCGTTCATGAGGGTCGCCGCAGAAGCCACAGAGGGCACCGCGAACGCGCCAACACCAACGGAGGACAACACCGTGGACAAGGTCGCGACGGTAGAGACTACTTTTTTAGAAAATTGACCCATAGGAACCAAGTAGGTTGGTCCCGAGGCATACCGATGGTGCCGCTTGTGAGGCCCCACCAGCATTCCTGCGGAACGAGAAGTGAAGTGAGAATGAGTAACGGCTCGGATCCTCCTCTTGCAAGGAGCTCGACTTTTATGAAACGAGCCAATGAGGTTCGAACACGGGGCAGGAAGTTGTTCCTCATCCTGCAGGGGATCCATGCCACGAGCATGGGTACCCTGTCGGATGCGGGAGGGGCGAATCCCCTCCCCTGGAACACCTTCACGGCCTGATGGTCTGATTGACGGTTGGTGGCGTTGACGAGCCGCTGAGAGCGCCCGTCGTGGAAGCCGTGGATGCCGCGCTTCCTGCGGGGGCCATAGCGCTTGAGCTTGGTGCCGGGATAACCGGCGTCGCACTGGAGCTGCTCCCGACATCGATCGTTGAAGCGGAAGATGAAGAAGATGCGGCGGACAGGCTTGGCAAGACCGAATTAACGCTTTTCTCGGCCGCCGTCACCGCTCGAGCCGCTTCCCCAAGCTTGTCCTTCAGCATGTCGAACTGGTCCTTGTCGAGAAGCTCACGCATCTCCTCGAGAGAAGCCTGGGCCTGCTTGAGCTGGTCGAGCGGCTCCTTGAGGAGTCCCGCCTGGACCGCCGCCGAGGAGCTCGCAGAAGCGATGGAGATCGGATCGAGGGCCAAGGCCTTCGAGCTGCTTGCGGCGCTGGCGGCCTCCGCAACTTTCTTGGTACTGTCTGCGATCCCCTGCGCAAGACCGTCGACATGTCCGGACACAACACGTTTCAGATCGTCACTACTCACCACCTCGACGACACCAGGATCATCGTGCTTATCGATGAGGATCTGGACCGCCTTGAGACCGGCGTTCACGGCGGCGACCTGCACTTCCGTAACGCTCGACTTCACTTCTTCGGGGACGACCTCCTTCACCTCTTTCAAGGTCTGGACCAGGCGTCCGCTCTTCTCATCAAGATCCTTGGCAGCGGCGACAGCCTTCGGAGCGGATGATTCGATGCCCACAGTATGCAGCTGAAGCTTGACGGCGTCGAGGTCTTGCTTGAGCGAATCCGTCGCCTCCTTCAAGCGGGCCGTATTCTTTGGGGTGTCGGACTTAGCGAGTTCCTTGATCTCTTCCCCCCGCCGTTCGACGAATTCGACCTTGAGTTTGAGTTGGTTGGGCGGTTCCTTCTCCATGAAGATCCGCGCCTGTTCGGTGGCGAGCTTCACGGGATAGAGCAGGTCACCCGGGATGGACCGCTCGGCCGCAGAGACGCTCGCCAAGGATCCCCCCAAGACCACCCCAAATACCGATAGCGCTGCCATGACCGGCCCTCTGACCGTATCAACGACCGGGCGAGGGATGAATGACAAAATGAGCGCCTTGATGCGGGCACCAAAAGACACCGGGGCACGCTTGAGCGCGTCACGGCGGACTTCCTTCAGTAAGACATTACGGGTACGCGCCACCCAAGCCGCATCAGGACGGATGCGGCGTTCGGCGTCTCGCAGCTGACGGACAGCTGCTTTGAGTTCGCGTTTCGTCATAAGGATAAAAAGTGTTTCCGGCTTGGCCCGCTTAGCGGGTCATGATCCCCGCTCAGCGGGGCTCATTCTCTCCTTTTTGGAGGCGTTGTAAAGCCTTGAAAGCGCGGTGGTAGAGCACGCGCACCGTCCCGGTCTCCTTCCCAAGCGCTTCGGCGATGTCCTGGAAAGACAGGTCGTCGATGAGGCGCATGGTGAGCACATCCTGATAATCTTCCTTCAGCTGGGCGATCTGGCCAAGAACCAGGGCGAAATCAGCCTGGGCCTCGATGGCCTTGGACCCCTTGCCCGCATCCGAAAGCGTCCCTTCATCATCAGTAGCCGAATCGGGTGACGGAAACGTTACACTCCCCCCTTCCGTGGCGGCATGGCGGCGGCGGTACTCGTCGATGACGAGGTGGCGAGCGATGCGGTAAAGCATGCCGCGGACATGGCGGATTTCCTCACCGCGCTGGAGCGCCTGCCAGAGACGGAGGAACGTTTCGGAAGTGACCTCTTCAGCCTGCTCGCGAGAAGAGAGTTTTACGTGGATAAACCGATAAATAGCCTCAACGTAGGCATCATAGATCTGCGCGAACGCCTGCTCATCCCGAGAGGCCCGCACCCGATAGGCATAATAGGATTCGAGTAAAGAAAACATGAGGGAGGCCTCGGAACAAGAGGCCGATCACCCGTTTACACCCGCGTCCGGACGTCCCCAGCCCACGAAGAGACATAGGACGAGGCGCCCAAGGCGGATGCGGAAGGAACGAGGGGGCGGGAACACGGGTCCCGAACGGGGAAAGCCTAGCATATAGGCGCTAAAATGGCAATAAACACAGAAAAAACCGGCGGGTGCCGGTTTTTTACGGGAAAGCAGGTACCAACGGGCTGACGAGCGTCTCATCCTCAAGAACCAGGCCCCGGTAGAGGCGGTCCATGGCATCGAGATTATTGGTGGCATCGAAGGCCTGGGCGACATGGGCGCTCAAGGCACGGCCTTGGGCCTGGCAGGCTTCCTCGGAAGCGGTCACCAGGCGATAGAGGCCGTCGACGAGGGCTCCTGGGGCGGCGACGTCCAGGGTCTGGGCGTAGCCACCGGTCGCCTCACGGTTGGCTTGGATGTCGTGCATCAGGACGGGACGGCCGGTACTCGAGGCCTCAAGGACCGCGAGTGACAAGCCTTCGTCGAGGCTCGGGAAGACGTGCCCGAGGGCGCAGGCCTGCAGGGCGCGCAACTCCCCTTCGAAGCGCTCGCCAAGGGCGAGAGCTTCCGGATTCGCGGCAAACAGGGGCTTGAGCTGCTCAAGGTACGCGTCCGTAAACGAGCTTCCGCCGACAACGGCGGTCTTGATGCCCGCAAAAGCTTGGGGATACTGCGCTTTCGCAGCCGCAAACGCTTCCAGCAGGCGATGTGCGCCCTTATGCGGGATCAGGCGTCCGACGAACAGAAGGTACTTGTACGGTTCCAAGCCAAGGGCGCGAACACGCGCTTCAGCCTGCTCCTGATGGTCGGGACGATTGAAGCGGAAGGCATGCGACACGTATTGCGCACGGCGACCATATGCCTCTGTGCAATACTGTTGCAGCTCCTGCGAAACGGTGATGACCTCATGCGCGAACGTGCAGGTCAGCCATTCGCCGATCCAAAAGGCGGCACGGGCGAACGGGCCCCACTTGCTGAAACGACGGTCCATGCAATGGAAGGTCACGACGAGCTTGGCCCGGGGATACAGCACACGGACCAGGGGGGCGAGGAGAGCGATGCCGACGCCGTGGAGATGGATGACCTCCGGACGGAAACGGCGGGCGGCGAGCACGGCAGTGAAGCTATGCGTGATGGCGTCGAGGTGCTTGGTGCAGATCCCGGGCGTACACACCTGTTCAATTCCATGCGGAGCCGTAGCCTGGCCAACGTACCAACGACGCCCAAAGACGACGACCCGATGGGCACGCGCAACCAAGCCCTTTGCCAAGGACTCGACATGCTGCTCGATGCCGCCGGAACGGGCCGGCAGGCCTTTTTGGCCGATCATCAGGATAGTCATAAGATCAGCTGATTGTATCAGGAAATGGGGGTTTTGTCAAGGGGGAGATAGGGCAATCTTGGCTATATAGAGGCAAAAAATCGTATTTCAGAGAGAGATCCCCTCGACCCAAGCGGACTGCCAACGACTAAACCGGTCGCGCCAGAGGCAAAAGGCATCGACCTGGTAGGAGAACGCTTCGTGATCGGGATGCGCAGCAAGCCAGGCCTCAAGGGCTCGGACGAGGCGTTGAATCTTACCTCTAGAGATGGCTTCGAGGGGGTGCTGGCGAGCGGAGGCACGGGCCTTGACCTCCACAAAATGGAGACGGGAGCCGCGCTTAATGATCAGGTCGAGCTCGCCAGAACGACAGGACCAATGACGATCAACAAGGGAGAATCCACGCGAGAGGAAGAAGGAGACGGCCTCGTCTTCGGCGCGGCGACCAAGCACCTGGGAAGGAGGAAGACTCATGGGAGCGAAGGCAGAGCTTCCCTACCCCGTTCCATACCCTTAGATGAAAGGCAAGCGGATGCTTTCCGCGAAACGCCGGCAGCGACTCCCCGTCCGATCCGTAGGAGCACTTGTTGCGTACCGACCTAGCGCAAGGTCCGCTTGGGAAAGATCGAGCCAAGCGTGCCCTGCAAGAAGGCGTCCCAAAGGTTGGTCATGAAGAGAAAGCCGGCCACAACGATGATGGTGCCCATGATCTTGTAGAACAAGCGGGTACCCCCGGCACCGAGCTTGGCCTCGACGGGTTCGATGGGGCCCAAGAAATCGAGCATCGTCTCGGACTTGAAGATGAAAAACAGGCCGACGGCATCGATGAGCAGGCCCAGGAGAATGCGCACGATGATATTCATGGGCGGAGTATAGCACGGTTGCCGGAACCCGCTGAAACGGTAGAATGGGATCACCTATGCCCCGCCCCGCCGCCGCGACCAGTTGGGAACGCGTCTCCCGCTGGTATGGAACACACCTCAAGCAGGACGATTTTTTGCAGCGTGACGTGGTGATTCCGGGAACGCTGGCCCTGTTGGAAGAAGCGGAACAGGGGCCGCATCTTGATCTCGCCTGTGGCGAAGGGAGTTTTTTGCAAGCGTTCGCACGGACGTTTCCGCGGCGTTCCGCGTTGGGGGTGGATGCGGCCCCGTCCCTCATTCAAGCTGCAAAACAAAAACGGATTCGGCAGGCGGATTTCCTGGTGGGTGACGCGCAACGGTTGCCGCGTTTGCCGGTCCAACGCTTTTCTTCGGCGAGCTGTCTCTTGGCGATCCAAAACATTGAGGATGCGGCGGCGGCATTCGGCCAAGTCAGCGATCGGTTAGAAACCGGCGCACCGTTCGTGATCGTGATGAACCATCCGTGTTTCCGACAGCCGCGCCAAAGCGGATGGGGATGGGATGAGGAACGGAAAATCCAATACCGCCGGGTGGACCGGTATCTGCAGCCATATGAAATGCAGATCTTGGCGCATCCGGGAAAGCCGTCGTCGGCGAGCACCCCCTCGTACCATCGGCCGATGACTTTTTATGTGAATGCCCTGGCAAGCGTCGGGTTGATCGTTGATGCGTTAGAAGAATGGACGTCGCCCGCGAAGAGCGATTCGGGACCGCGAGCGAAGGCGGAGAATGTTTCGCGGGTGGAGATTCCATTGTTCTTAGCGCTCCGGGCGAGGAAGATTGCTTCCCCTACCTGAAAAGCGAGGTGATGGCGGTTGCCAAGCGCGAGAATGGATTGATTCTTCTTGCGGGCGAAGGAGCGGGAGGAACGACCGGCATCACGACGGTCGGTTCATTTGGCCCGACGATGTCATAAGGGGATCGTTGTGGCGAATCTGGGGTTCGGATCTGGGGATCCATCATCTCTTCATATCCTGGCTGTCCGGGAAGGAGTGGGAGCGCGCCGAACAGTGGCGGTTGAGCTTCCTGGGTAGAACCCGGTGAAGTCTGCTGCTCCATGGGAACCATCCGCTGCTTCGCCTGGGCTTCGAGCGTGGCAAAAGCGGACATACCTGTCATGGGACGTTGCAATTGATCTTCGAGTTTCCGTAAGTGCTCGGTGGTCGCCGCGTTCATTCTTTGCCAATCAGCCTGTAGCTTCGCTCGCCAACCCGGCTCTTCCCAAGCGGCGCCGTTCGCGATGCGTTCGCGGGCGGCATCGAGACCGGCAGCCACTTCGGGGCGCTTGTTATATTCGCGCCACTCGGCGCGGTTCTGGGCAACAAAAGGAGCTTGGTCTTGACCGGTTGCCCATTGGCGGCGGTATTGATCCGCGCTATCACCGGCCCCCCAAGGCCCGTTCGCCTTGGCAAGCGCCGCCTCATAGTCCCGCACGGCCGACGGGAGACCGGCGATGCGCGAATCGGTCCCCTCTGTCAGATAGTCCTCGGCACGGTACTCTTGGCCAGACGCCTCATCGCGATAGACGACTTGATTCAGCGTCTCAACGGAAGGATTTTCACGCAAACTTTCGAGAATCTTGAGCTGATCCTCATTGAGCGTACTGACGGCGCCGTCCGCAGCACGGAAGGCGTAAGACAATCCCCTGCGCGCTTCCTTGAGCGGATCGGCAAGCCTGGATTCTGGAGTCTGCGTCTGCGCCGTAAACGCGGGGACGTCAGGACGCGTCACCTTTGGCGGAGGAACTTGCTCAGCCGGGTTCTTATAAGCCGGACCCATGTCAAATGGCATAGAAATCTGATGACAGTATCTCGTAAAAAATGCGTTCGTGCAACTGAGGTTTTTCCAGTGCAGAATCAGGATGAATCATCGATCACCAAAAAATGCGGCTGAAAAAAATAGTCATGAAAAAACCCGGCGAGATGCAGGCGAGTCGCTTGGCATCCGTCGGGAGAGGGGGTGTGGACCTCGCGAGCCGCCTAGGCGAGAGGCTCGATGAGGACGAGGTCGATGACCGCGCCGCCGAGAGCGAGGAACGTGACGTAACGGCCGGTGAGGCGGACGGCGGCGAACCAGGCATCGGGGCCGAGCGTCAGGCGGTCGCCATCGAAGAACTGGGGATGCTCCGTGGCGTTCTCGGCGAGCTTCGCCGCGACGCGGGCATGGGCCGGGAGGCGGATCTCGAGGCCGCCCTTGTAGGCGATGACGAGGGTGACAAGCTGCTTGCCGGGATCGCCATCGGAGGGCTCGGTCACCGTAGGGACGGACGAGGGCTGCACGATCTCGAAGTGGATGCAGCGGACATCCTCCCCAAACGAAGCACGGAAGGGCTTGTCCTGCAGGTCGAGCCCGGTGTAGGTCGAAGGGGTGACGTCGCTGAGGGGCGCGTACGCCCGGCGGACGAATTCCGAGACGTACGCGCATTCCCAGGAAGGGATGGGCGTACGGGCGACGGTCCCGTCCATCCGGTGGATGACGAGCTGGAGAATCTCTCCGCCCTCGTGAGGGGCTTGCGCGGGCGCGGAGGACGAAGCGGGGGCGACGTTCATGGGCTACTCCTTGGTGACTCGTCTGGATGGATACCGGTCCATCTCAAAACGACGGTCTTTTATACCAAGAAACTGGAGTTTTGTCAAGGCCATTCTTCCATGGATTGCGGAAACGCCCAAAACAAAAGAACCCCGTAGGCGGGTTAACGCTATGAGGCTAGTACCCATGAACCCTTCACGAAACGCGCGCTCGAGAGAGCGGACGAGTCCGTCCAGATGCTCGCGGCGGATGGACAGCGAGGCGGACGCACGTGAGGGCGACGACCGCGACCATAGCGAAGAGGCCGCCGAGGATGATCGGCCGCTCCTCGCAAGCCATGACCCCCAAGCGGATCCCGAGGACGGCTTGCGGGACGGCGAGTCCGACAAGAAGGCCAGCAGAGACGAGGTTGACGCGAAAGAAGGAGGTCCACACGCCGTCCGACTGGGCGAGGTAGAGGCTCGCACTCCAGAGACAGAGGGTCGTGAAGAGTTCCATCCTGCGGTCGTCGCCCTCAATGCCAAGGGCTAGGCACGCACCAACCAGGAAGGCGAAGGTCGTGACGATGCGCTTCTCGTTGATGATCATCGCTGCTCCGTTGAGGGCGTTCGCCTCGGTGATGGGTGAGGTCGTCTGGACTCGTCGCATGCCATCTGATGGCGGCTTGGTCAGGAAGGAGATTTGGTCACCCACCCTTCGTGCAAGCCTCCTGGGGAACAGTTGATCGTAGCAAGAAAACGAGGTTTTGTCAAGCCATTCCGTCCCCTTCTCGTTTCCGATACAATCGGAATAGACTACTTCGATGGCCTTCGTATTCAATGAAAATCCCCTTCTCTTTTTTATGAAATCCTCCTGGAGAGAAAACATCGGATTTCCCTCTATTGGGCTCGGCGTCATCACGATCCTAGGCTCGCTTTATGGCTGGTTGGAAGGGCTACCTCCCCTCACGACGTCTCCGCATGAGCTTGCCTTCAGTTTGGCTCTAGGCGCGTTCCTGATTGTTTTTGGATTGGTTTTGACGTGGCCAAGATAGATTCGATAGCTGGCGGCTTATGAAAAGCAAAACCTCACAGGGACGTCGCGTGTGAGGAGGACGCAGGGGGCGGGCGCGTGAACGGAAACGTAAAAACTCGCCGGGAAAGCGAGTTTTTACATGGTCGGGCTAGTGGGGTTCGAACCCACGGCCTCATGCACCCCATGCATGCGCGCTACCAACTGCGCCATAGCCCGAGAGAGCGAGCGAAAAACGTGCATCCGATGCATGTTTGTCCGAGCGAAGGAGGGCTATATGGCTCGTCCGGCGAGACATATAGCCGACGAAGGACATCGAGGATTCTTCCTCTTCTTTTCCAAGACCCCCTCTTCCCTCTCAGCCGCCGTATCCTACGTCACCCACCCCAGAAACGCAATCCCCCTCTTTTTGGCTTATTCCGGGGTTTTTATTGATACATCTTCGCTTGCAAGGCAAACAGTTCCGCATATCTCCCCTCTTTGGCGACAAGCTCGTCATGGGAACCGTCTTCGATGATTTTCCCGTCATCCATCACCAAGATACGTTCGGCGCGACGCAGCACGGAAAACCGGTGCGAGACGACCACGGCCAAGCGCCCCTCAACCGCTTCCGGCAACTTGGAGAAAAACGCATCCTCCTTTTCCGCAT
>JACCDN010868041.1_pt1 | contig 39556 bp, 37 predicted proteins | sample 7441691 | NCBI WGS metagenome assembly JACCDN01 (sample SAMN15323439, study PRJNA562643) | freshwater metagenome | isolation source: river surface water | place: USA:Blue River Watershed | collected 2017-08-16 | reverse complement strand
CACTCAAGAGTTCTTCCAAATCAGCAGGAGTGCAGATGAGTTCCGCTCTGCGTTCTTTGATTAGGCGATGGCAGCCAGCTGATCTTGTTGAGTTGATTGGCCCTGGGACAGCACCAACGGGTCTGTCTAATTCATTTGCATGCCCAGCTGTATTTATAGAACCTGACTTGAAGCCAGCTTCGACAACAACGGTTGCCTGCCCAATAGCGGCGATCAATCTATTTCGTTGAAGAAATCTCCAACGTGCAGGGGCTGTTCCTGGCGGCATCTCAGAGATAACAGCACCAGTTACTTTTATTGCTTCAAAGAGATCTAAGTTTCTAGGTGGATAAAGACGATCTAAACCACCAGCCATAACTGCAATTGTCTTTCCCCCAGATAGAAGTGCACTCTTGTGTGCACATGCATCTATTCCTAAGGCTCCGCCGGAAATAGTGACAAAACCATTTCTTACAGCAGTGCTCACCAAGTCACGAGTTACGTCAAGACCATAACTGCTGGCAACTCTTGATCCAACAACTGAGATTGTCGAAGAGTTCTCAAATACTTTTTGATTACCCAACACCCAAAGCACAGATGGTGCAGAGTCACCCAAGTCACAAAGACCTCGCGGCCAGAGAGGTGAATCTGCCGAAAGTAGAAATCCGTCGAGTGACTTAATTGTTTCTATCGATCGATCAACATTGGCTGTTGCCAGTCGTCTTTGCCAACACTCAAGGGAGTCCTCAAGTGTTGAAATGAATTGCGGTGCTCTGAAGAAGTCCTCAGTTAGAAGAGGAAGTATGTCTTTTGCTGACTTGGCTCGTCTAATTTCAAAGAGTGACTCTTCAACTCCGAGAATTCTTCTGAGCATCCCAGCAACGGAATCGCCTGGCTCACACAACAAACTCCAGGTAGCAGCAGCTCGTAATTTATCTTCATTCACAAAGTGAGTTTGAAGGACTTACTGCAGTTTGGGTTATCTGTTTTTGAAACTGTGGAGAAGTAGGGGCTACTCGCCTACTGTTAGTTCCTTTGGCAGGTCGAAAGCCTTACCGGTTAGTTCTTCGATGTTTACGTCTTTGAATGTTAGAACTCTTACAGTCTTCACAAAGCGATCTGTTCTATAGATATCCCAGACCCAAACATCAGTCATGACAAGTTCAAAATAGAAATCTGTTGCTGTGTCAATGCGCTTGAAGTCAACTTCATTAGCTAAATAGAGTCTTCGCTCTGTTTCAATGACAAACCTAAAAGTGTCAGCGACAGTTCTATATTCACGGAACAGAGCTAGCTCTGCCTCGCGGTCGTAATCGTCAAATTCGTTCTCATCCATGTGGCTAAAAGTCTATCTCGCAAGAATCTTGGTTAGCCAACTCAGGCGGTGAACTGGGGATGGTCCATGTTCTCGAAGAGCAGCTATGTGGCCCTCTGAGGCGTAGCCCTTGTTGGAATCTAGGGAGTAACTTGGGTAGGCTTCATGAACCTCAAGCATCAGCCTGTCCCTAGTGACTTTGGCAACCACAGAGGCAGAAGCAACAGAGACACAGTCTCGGTCGGCCTTAGTCTTCACGGTTACAGGCATCCCTAGAGCCTTATCCCCCAGCCAGTTATGTGAACCATCAAGAATCATCATGACTCCGTCATTGGCGATAGCTTCCCTAAGAGCTGGATCTCTAACCAATTGCTCAAGGGCTCTAAAGCCAGCAAGGCTGAGGGCTTCAACTATTCCTTTAGATTCAATCTCCTCAACGGTGGCCATGCCAACAGCCCAACCGCTAACCCATGAACAAACAAGTGGATAGATTTCTTCACGTGTCTTCTCAGAAATGAGTTTGCTGTCCTTGAGTTTCGAAGGCCAACTCTGAAGATCTCTTTGGTTATCTAGGAGAGCAACACCGACCGCTACAGGTCCAGCAATTGATCCTCTACCAACTTCATCTATGCCGATTATGAATCGAGTTCCCGTTTCAAAAAACGAGTTCTCGAAACTAAGGCTTGGGAGTTGGGACGTCTTTGAAGACATTTGGGTAGTTATCCAACCAGGTGAAATGCTGGAACGGCCAAGAAATTACGAAGGCACGTCCAACAACATAGTTCTTTGAAACAAAACCCTTACCCGGAGTGTCAGGGTGATATCTTGAATCTTCGCTGTTTCCTCTGTTGTCTCCCATTACCCAGAATGAATCCTTAGGCACGGTTACATCGAATTCAGTGTTCGAAGGATTGGAGTCTTTAGCTAGATAAGGTTCGATGATTGCTTTGCCGTTGACGGTTATGCGGTTATCAACATCGCAGCAAACAACTCGGTCTCCGCCTTTACCAATAACTCTCTTCACGAGGTGTTGGTTGTTATCAGGAGTAGTTAGACCTGCAATAGAAAGTACAAAGTCGCCAACTTGCTGAAGTGGGTTAGTAACTGGCTTTCTCTCGATGGTGCCTAGCCATCCACCTGGATCTTTAAAGACAACTACATCGCCTCGTTCCAAAGGAATAATGTCTGGAACTAGTTGATTCACCATGATTCGATCGTTGATCTGCAAAGTATCAAACATCGAACCTGATGGAATGTAGAAAGTTCTAATTAGAAATGACTTGATTAGAAAAGAGATTGCTAAAGCTGAGACAAGGATTACAACGGTGTCGATTATAAAAGCGAGCAAGACGTGCTTTGCTTTTAGTTTTCTTACCTTCTCACGCTGCGCTTTGAAAGGCCCTTTGATTGGCTTTTCAACTTTTTCTTTTTTAGCCATGATGGAAGGTTATTGCCCTTACCTGTGAACTGTCTAAGAACTAGTTAGCAGAAGTTGTGTTGTCGCGCTTTTCGCGGATCTTCGCCTTCTTACCACGCAGGTCGCGTAGGTAGTAAAGCTTCGCACGGCGAACAGCACCACGAGATACAAGTTCAATCTTGTCGATAACTGGGGAGTGAATTGGGAAAGTTCTTTCAACACCAACCTGGAAAGTTACCTTACGAACGGTGAATGTCTCACGGACACCAGCACCTGAACGACGGATAACAACACCCTGGAAAACCTGCACACGGCTACGGTTACCTTCAATGATGTTTACGTGGACCTTTACGTTGTCTCCTACGCGGAATGCTGGGACATCGGTCTTTAGGTTTGGTAGATCTACTGAATCTAGAATTTGCATTTTTCTGCCTTCTGTTCTTGCCTGCAGGTCAATAACGGGTATCTGTTAGTTTCTGGATTTGGTGCTGTTCCCTAATCTCCCCTGCGGCAGAGCTTTATTTAGGCAACCTGTACATCTTGCCACAAAAACTCAAGGCAAGCAACGCTAGCCCTCTAGGAGATCCGGTCTAACAGCCTTAGTTCTCTCAAGTGACTGCTCTTTACGCCATTTAGCTATCTCAGCGTGGTTGCCACCTCTAAGTACCTCGGGAACATCTAGTCCTCGCCAAGAAGCAGGCTTTGTATAGCTTGGATACTCCAATAGACCATCGGAGTGAGACTCTTCAGTAAGGCTCTCGGCATTACCAATAACCCCTGGAATTAGACGAGCAATAGCCTCAATCATGGCTAGAGCTGCTACTTCCCCACCGTTTAGCACGTAATCACCAAGGCTTATAAGTCTTACCTCGGCCTTATCTTGAGCCCAATCAAAGACTCTCTGATCAATACCCTCATAGCGACCACAGGCAAACACTATGTGTTCTTTTGAAGAAAGTTCTTGAGCGGTAGCTTGCTTGAACAGTTCTCCTGCAGGAGAAGGAACAATCAAGACAGTTGAACCATCAGGGTTTAGTAGTTCATCTAGTGCTTCACCCCAAGGCTCAGGCTTCATAAGCATGCCTGCTCCGCCACCGTAAGGACTATCGTCAACAGTTTTGTGTTTGTCGTGGGTGTAATCACGAAGATCTACAGCCTTGAAATCAATTACTTTGTTTTCTTGAGCTTTACCCAAAAGGGAGATATCCAGTGCTGAGAAGTACTCAGGGAAGATTGTTACAGCCTGAATCTTCATTACTCAGATTCAATCTCTTCAAATAGGCCGTTTGGTGGCGTGACAGTAACTGTCTTAGCCTCAATGTCTACTGAAGGAACAATAGCCTTCACAAAAGGAACCATAACTTCGCGCTCATCTTTGGTTAGAACAATAAGCATGTCTTGGGCTGGGAAGTGTTCAACTCGAACAACTGAACCAACTTCAACACCATCACGGATGACACTTAGCCCAACTAGTTGCTGGTCATACCAAGCATCAGGTTCAGTTGGAAGTTCCTCAAGATTTTGATCAACAAGCAAGATTGCTTTGATAAGTGTTTCTGCTGCTTCTCTAGTTTCTACTCCTTCAAGGAATAGAACTGGCTGAGCGTTATACATTCTCATCTCTTTGACGGTTATTGATTTACCGTGCCAAGGAGAAGTTTCTGGAACTTGGAGTTGGAATGTTGCTCCTGGAACAAAACGTTCGTTAGGAGTGTCGGTGTATAGCTCTAGCTTGATAGCACCTTTTAGGCCGTGGGCCTTTAATAACCGACCGACCCTGAGGGTGGTCTGCTTAGAAATTGTTATCTACTACGTCTACGCGCACCTTCTTGCCATCGGCAAGAGCGTTAATGATGGTGCGGAGGGCTTTGGCAGTGCGTCCGTTGCGCCCGATTACTCGGCCAAGGTCGTCAGGGTGAACGTGAATCTCTAACAAATCTCCACGATTGGTTGAGCGTTCAGTGACGTTGACATCCTCAGGATGATCAACAATACCTTTGACCAAGTGTTCGAGCGCAGCGGATAACACTTTATTAAGCCTCTTTGGTTTCTTCAGCTTCAGCAGGTGAACCTTCTGAAACTTCGTCAGCTGCAGCAACTTCTGCTGCTGCCTCTTCTACAACTTCAGCTGCTTCTGCTGCAACTTCTTCAGCTGCAACTTCTGCAACTACTTCAGCTGCTGCTTCTACAACGTCTTCAAGGTTGCCTTCAGCTACTGCTGCGTCAACAACTGCATCGACTACGTCTTCTGCAACCTTGTCAGCCTGCTTCTTAACAACGATCTCTTCACGAGGCTTTAGAACTGGCTTCTTCTTTGTGTCAGCTTCGAAAACTGCCTTAGGAATCTGAGGTAGGACGGTGTTCTTTGCAGAAGCGTCACCCTTCGACTTCTGGTAGTCACCGGTTAGCTTTAGAAGAGCAAGTACCTGCTCGGTTGGTTGTGCACCAACACCTAGCCAGTACAGAGCACGCTCTGAGTTAACTTCAATGATTGATGGGTGGTTAGTTGGTACGTAACGACCGATCTCTTCGATAACGCGACCATCACGTGCTTTACGTGAATCTGCTACGACGATACGGTAGTGAGGCGTCTTCAGTTTTCCGAGACGCTTTAGGCGGATTTTTACAGCCACAATGCTCCTGTTTATGAATTGGGGCGAACAATCAACCGTGAGCGTGGGGGCACACTCGGTAGAAAAGCTCTAATGGGTTGCCCATTCAACTTGGTTAGAGGGTCAAGCTGCAGGCAACCTCTCTATTCTGCCAGAAATTATTGGCAGGAGCAACCAACTATCCCCCTAAACCGAAGGATGATCCTGCATTTCCCTGCTTAGGAGGTTGAATACCTGCTATTTCTGCAGCTCGTTTAGCTGGATTACCTGATTTGCTACCCTTTTTGGCTTTGCCCTTGTTCTGTTTAGGCATAGCTGCCCTGCCCATACCCGGAGGCATTCCTGGAATTCCTGGGTTTCCACCCTTAGCCATGGTCTTCATCATCTTGGCTGCCTGCTCAAACCTGTTGACCAACGAGTTCACATCGGTAACTGTCATTCCTGAACCCTTAGCAATACGAAGCCTTCTGGAACCATTGAGAATCTTTGGGTCTCTACGTTCTTTAGGGGTCATTGCCCTGATGATGGCTTCTGTGTGTGCAATCTCTTTTTCATCGATGTTGTCTAGTTGACCTTTTAGCTTTCCAGCTCCAGGCATCATCGCAAGCATGTTCTTGATGGAGCCCATCTTTTTAATCTGCTGCATCTGCTCTAGGAAGTCTTCAAGGGTGAAGGCATCCTTGGCCATCTTCTCTGCCATGGCCATGGCTTCTTGCTCGTCAAAAGACTTTTGAGCTTGCTCGATAAGGGTGAGGATGTCTCCCATATCCAAAATACGAGATGCCATGCGGTCTGGATAGAAAGGTTCAAAGGCATCCATGCCTTCACCGGTTGAACTAAACAAGATCGGTTTGCCAGTTACTTGAGCAACAGACAGTGCTGCACCACCTCGAGCATCACCATCAAGCTTGGTTAGCACTACACCAGTAATTCCAACACCTTCTTCAAATGCTTTGGCAACATTGACTGCGTCTTGACCAATCATCGAGTCAATAACAAAAAGAACTTCATCAGGGTCAGTTGCTTTCCTGATGTCGTTAGCCTGCTTCATAAGTTCTTCATCAATACCTAGACGACCTGCGGTGTCAACGATGACTACAGAGAACTGTTTCTGGGTAGCGTGCTTGATTGAATCTTTAGCAACGTTTACTGGGTTGCCTGAACCGTTTCCTGCTTCAGGAGCAAACACAGGAACACCAACACGTTCACCAATAACTTGAAGTTGGTTAACAGCATTAGGTCTTTGCAGATCACAGGCAACTAGCATAGGAGTTTGACCCTGCTCTTTGAGCCAAAGAGCTAGTTTTCCAGCAAGGGTAGTTTTACCAGAACCCTGCAAACCAGCAAGCATGATTACAGTTGGTGGTTTCTTAGCGAACTGAATTCTTCTGGCTTCCCCACCCAAGATAACAATTAGTTCTTCTTGAACAATTTGAACTACCTGTTGAGCTGGGTTCAAAGCCTTTGAAACCTCATCGCCTAGCGCTCTCTCACGAACTGCAGCAATAAAGGTCTTTACAACTTCAAGAGCAACGTCTGCTTCAAGCAGCGCTCTTCTTATCTCTCTAAGTGTGGAGTCAATGTCCGCGGCAGATAACTTACCTTTGGCACGCAACCCCTTGAACGTTTCAACTAAACGCTCGGATAGATTTCCAAACATTACTTCTCACCTACTAACCCACTAGCAAAGTCTTTGGCATCAAAGAAACCAAAGTCATTGATGCCTTCACCAACACCAACTAGTTTGACAGGAATATCTAGCTGGTCCTGAATTGCATAAACAATTCCACCTTTAGCACTGCCATCCAATTTAGTAAGGGCTATGCCTGTAACGGCTGCAACCTCAGTGAAAGCCTTAGCCTGGGTCATAGCGTTTTGACCTGTTGTTGAATCAAGCACGAGAAGAACCTCGCTGATAGGCAATTGCTTCTCAATGACTCTGCGGATCTTGCCAAGCTCATCCATAAGACCCTGCTTGTTCTGCAGTCGTCCTGCAGTATCAATAATCAAAACATCACTGCCGTTAGCCATTGCCTTTTCAACTGCCTCATAGGCAACAGCCGCAGGATCTTGCCCTTCAATATTTGGCTTCACAATCTCAGAATTGCTTCTTGAAGCCCAAGTCTCCAGTTGTTCAACGGCAGCAGCTCTAAAAGTATCGGCAGCACCGAGAGTAACTTTTGCACCACCTTCAACCAAGTAGTTGGCTAACTTGCCAATGGTGGTGGTCTTACCCGCTCCGTTAACTCCAACAACCAGGATCACATACGGCTGTGCACCTGAATCTAGATTCAGTGAAGCATCTGTTCTACTCAGTTTCTCTGACAGCAGTTCCGTAAGGATCTGCTTGAGCTCTGCTTCAGTGCGAGCACCAGCTCTCTTCGCTCTACTTTTTACCTCTGAAACAATATCTTCGGCAGCTTGAACACCGAAGTCAGCTTGAATCAGAACATCTTCTAGATCTTCAAGATTCTCAACATCAAACTTGATTCTCGAGAAGACAGCCTTGAACCCCTGAGTCAAAGTTCTCTTTGGCAGTTCTACTTTGACAAGTTCAACCGGGGCTTCCTCGACAGCCACCTCTTCAACAACAGGTTCTTCGAAGACAGGTTCGTCAACAGCTATTTCTTCTAGAACAGGTTCTTCAACAGTTGGAATCTCTGTGGGAATTGATGTCTCTTCGAGCACTGCTTCCGGTGCAGGAGCAATGCTTTCTTCGATGACCTCAGAAACGATGACTTCAGGCTCTTGAACAACAGCTTGTTCGGCTGCCTTGTTCTTTTTGCGCCAGAACATTAAGCCTGCCAAGGTTAGTCTTCGCTTACTTCAAGACGCTGACTTACAACAGCGCTGATACCGTCTTGACGCATTGAAACACCGTATAGAGCATCAGCAATTTCCATTGTGCGCTTCTGGTGAGTAATGATCACAAGCTGAGATGACTTCTTTAGATCTAGGAAGATATCTAATAGTCGACCTAGGTTGGCATCATCAAGTGCAGCTTCAACCTCATCGAGAACATAGAACGGTGAAGGGCGTGCCTTGAAGATAGCAACTAGAAGTGCCAAGGCTGCAAGTGAACGCTCACCACCTGAAAGCAAGCTCAATCTTTCAATACGCTTACCAGCTGGCTTGACGTTAACTTCAAGACCAGTTGTGAGCATGTTGTCGTGATCGGTTAGGTAGATAGAACCAGTACCACCAGGGAAGAGCACTGGGAACACCTGCTCGAAAGCTTTCTTGGTGTCTTCGAAAGCCTCTTCGAAGATGGACTGCATCTTGCTGTCTAGTTCTTTGATGATGTCCATCAAGTCTGCTCTTGTTTGAGTAAGGTCAGTTAGTTGTTCGGTTAGGAACTTGTGTCTTTGCTCAAGCGCAGCAAACTCTTCAAGAGCTAGTGGGTTTACTCGACCAAGGCGTTCTAGTAGACGCTCTGCTTCATGCAGTCTCTTCTGCTGTTCCGCTTTGACGAAAGGCTTTGGATTCTCTGGGTTCTCTGGATCTGGAATCATCTGATCAGGTCCATACTCGTTCACGAGAACTTGCTGGTCCAGGGCTAACTCTTCATTCGCCTTAGAGACAAGGTTTGCTAGGTTCAGTCTCTTCTCGTGGTTAGAAAGCTCAATGTCGTGAACTGTTTGAGTAAGAGCAGACAACCTGTTTTGAACTGTTGAAGTTTCACCACGCAGGCGGACTAGTTCTTCATTTTGGTTTCTTCTCTTGCTCTCAAGATCGTGCAGAGCAAGTTTGGCAACCTGAGCTGACTTCTCAATTGCAGAGATAGCAACTGGAAGTAATTCAAGAACACTCTGGGCTGCTGCCAGTTGTCTAGCTTGAAGTTGGGCAGCTGCTTTAGATTTTTCAATAGCGTCAAGAGCATCGCCGATTTGAGTGCGAAGAGATGCTGCTCTGTCTGTCTCAACTCTTAGACGATCGGTTGCAGAACCGAGTTCAACGCGAACATCCAACTCTGCCTGTCTAGCGTTATCCAGTGCTAGAGCAAGATCTGCTCTGGCAGAGACATCTAGATTCGGTCTTTCACGCTTAGCGAATTCAAGGTGGCTAGCAACTGCAACTTCAACTGCAGATTTAGCAACAGAAATACCTTCACGAGCTGTAGCAGCAACTCTCTCTAGACGAGCTCTTTCACCATCAAGAGCTTCAACCTGAACTCTTAGACGACCAAGCTTTTCAGCATGCGAGGCAAGTTCTGCGTCGTGCTTCTTAAGTTCGGCTAGTGCTCTAGCAGTCTGCTCTTTTGCTGTTGTCTCCTGTGAACGAGCTGCGTTGAGTTCTGCTCTAAGTCTTTCAATGCTCTCGTTGACAGTTGCAAGCTTGGTCTCAGCACTGTCGCGCTCAGCAACAAGCTCAACTTTTGAAGGCTGCTGACCCGATCCACCTCTGATTACAGACTCAGTTAGAACATCGCCCTGCTTGGTAATAACAACAAGCTTTGAAACATTTGGTTGAGCAGAGTAAAGGTTTCTAGCTGCTGCAATGTCATCAACGATTACAACGTTTACTAGGTTGGCAAGAATGCCTGCAGGTGCATCAACAACGTCAACCGCGTTTCTTGCTCCTGCGATAGTTGGAAGGTTTGCTGGCTTCACCTTGTTATCAATGTCTGCCACTACAAGTTCAACTCGACCACCGTTGTTGCTCTTTAGGTGCTCAATAGCATCCAGAGCGTCAGATCTGTTATCAGCAACGATTGCATCGGCAAGTGTGCCAAGTGCTGCTGAGATGGCCGCTTCAAAACCAGCATCAATTCTCATGTGTGAAGCAACAAGGCCTCTAATACCCTTTAGGCCCGCAGCATTTAGTTCTGTGGTTCCATCTTTTTGCTCAAGAGTTAGATTCAGTGCACTTCGCTTAGCTAGCAGCGAGTCTCTCTCACGCTCTGCTGTGTGAAGTTCATCTCTAAGAGATTCGATCTTTGCAGCAATTGAAGTGACTTCATTCTGAGCCTGCTCATAAGCCTGCTCAAAAGAGTTGTCTTGTGGTGAAGAGAAGTTGAGTTCTGATTCCAAGCTCTCAAAGCTTTGAACCGCATCCTGATGTCTGGAGTTTGCTTCAGCTAGAGCTTCCTCGTGACGAGCAAGTTCTTCTTGGGCAGAGACTAGCTTTGCCTTGGTTAGGTTTGCTTCGCTATCTAGCCTTGCAAGTTCAACATCGAAAGCTGCAATCTCTGCACTCTTCTGAGCTGCCTGGTTATCAAAGTTTTCAAGAATCGCTCTAGCTTCGTCTCTATTGAGTTCAGCATCACGAAGTGCTCCACGAAGAGTTTCAACTGCAACAGTAAGTTCAACAACGCTTGAGTCAGCAGCCTTTGCTTCTTCTTCAATAGCTGCTGGGTCCACTTGAGAAGCAGTCAAGTTCTTTTGAGATGTTAGAAGTGCAACTCTTTGGTTAGCAATTGCCAACATGGTGCGGAACTTCTCAGTGACAGTATCGAAAGAGAAAGCAAGAGATCTAGCAACTTCAACTTCGCTAGACATCTGTTGGTTCTCTAGTTCAGCAAGTCTTTGGTTGTTTTCATCCAGCTGCTGCTGCAAGATGTTGCGTTCAGCTTTTCTATCAGCTTCAGATTGTGAAGTTTGGTCTAAACCATTTAGTAATGCAACAACTTCCGCTGCCATCAATCTAGCTTTGGCATCACGAACAACTGAAGCAATGCCCTGGGCTTGACGAGCTGTTTCAGCTTGCTGGCTTAGTGGCTTTAGTTGCCTTCTAACTTCACCTGCTAGATCGTTGAGGCGAGTTAGGTTTGCCTGCATCGCTTCTAGCTTGCGCTCAGTCTTTTCTTTTCTTCTGCGGTGCTTCAAGATACCCGCAGCTTCTTCAATGAAGCCTCTACGCTCTTCAGGAGTTGCTCTTAGAACACCATCAAGCATTCCTTGACCCACGATGACGTGCATCTCACGACCAAGACCGGTGTCGCTTAGAAGTTCTTGAACATCAAGTAGTCGACAAGGCTCACCGTTAATCGCATACTCAGATCCACCATTTCTAAACAGTGTTCTTGAGATAGTGACTTCGGTGTAATCAATTGGCAGAGCACCATCGGTGTTATCAATTGTTAGAGAAACTTCTGCTCTACCTAGAGGTCCCTTGGTTGCGGTACCAGCGAAGATAACGTCTTCCATCTTGCCACCGCGAAGAGTCTTAGCTCCCTGCTCACCCATAACCCAAGCAAGTGCATCAACGACGTTAGATTTACCTGAACCGTTAGGTCCAACGACCGCGGTCACACCCTTTTCAAGGATGAAAGTCGTTGGATTCGCGAACGACTTAAAGCCCTTGAGGGTCAGGCTTTTGAGATGCAAAACGGTTCGCTTTCGTAGGAGGGCGTAAGGGCTAAAGCCCAAACTTAGGGGTCTTTATAAAAATTACCTTATCTGAGGGCCTGAGGTTGCCGTAAAGCCATATTTGGGGCCAGTTAGGGCTATTTATCGCCTAAGTCTTTGACAACCTGGGCAGAAATGGGACCCTCGGTTCATCCAGTTCTCTCGCTTGATGGCCCTGCCACACCTCTTGCAGGGAAGTCCGGTTAGTCCATAAGCGTTGAGGCTAATGCTGAAATACCCTGATTCGCCATTTATGTTCTTGTATTGCTCATCAAAGCTGGTTCCCCCAGCCTCACAGGCATTAGCCAAAACAACCCGAACATGCTCAAGGAGCTCTTTAGCCTTTGGCTTAGAAAGGCTAGCTGCTGGCTGGTCGTAGTGAATCTTGGCTAACCAAAGGGATTCATCAGCGTAGATATTGCCAATACCGCTCAGAACCCCTTGGTCTAAGAGAACTCTCTTGATACCAGAGTTCTTCTTCTTGAACTTCTTCAAAACCTCATCAACGCTAAATGAAGGATCAAGTGGGTCTCTCGATATATGAGCAACCTGATTGGGAATCATGTTGAACCAAGACTCAGCAGAATGGTCTTCCCCGCTATAGCCGCCAGGCAAACCATCTTCGGTTGCCAGCATGACATCAATAGCCAATGAACCAAAGATTCTCTGATCAACAAATCTAAGTTCATACTTTTGACCATCTGAGGCCTTTAGATAAATAGTCACTCTAGTTAGAGCATCAGGAGCGAAGCCAGGAGTTCTAAGCAACATCTGACCGCTCATACCAAGATGCCCGATAAGAGCTAGCTGAGGTTCATTCTTCTTTTGATTTAGTGGCAACCAAAGAAACTTACCTCTGCGAACAGCAGCCTGAATAGTTCTACCGGTAAGAGTTTCAACAAAGTCACCTGAAGATGCAGGATGTCTCTTCAGACTTCTAGCATCATGGATTTGAACTTTAGTTACTTTTGCTCCTGCAACAACTTCAGCAAGACCTGCTCTAACAGTTTCAACTTCTGGTAACTCAGGCATAACTAACCTCTGAGAGTTTTTAGCGCTTCAACCGCAGCCTGAGCTTCAGCAGCTTTGCGTGTGCGACCTGAGCCTTTAGAAATACCAGCACCGTCAACAATTACTTCTGCGAAGAAAGTTCTATCGTGATCAGGGCCTTCATGAGTAACTTCAAAAGAAGCATCTGATTTGCCAAGTGATTTAAGTAGTTCACTCAAAACAGTTCTAGGTTCTGAAGTTTCTAGAAGTTCATCTTCTGAACTAAGCAGAGGTAGGACAAGTGAATCAATGATTGATTTAGCTGGTGCTAAACCACCAGATAAATAAGCTGCACCAATGATTGCCTCAAAGGTGTCAGCAAGAATGTTTGTCTTAGTTTGTCCCCCGGTAGAAAGTTCACCTTTGCCAAGGCGAATGAATTCTCCGAGACCAATTTGATTTGCTGCGATAGCTAAAGTTTTTGCTGAAACAGTTGCGCTGCGTAAGCGTGAAAGTGATCCTTCATCCATTTCTGGATTCTCGGAATAGACATGTCCAGTTACGACAAAACCCAACACTGAATCGCCTAAAAACTCTAGGCGTTCGTTGTTGGGTATTTTGCCGTTCTCGTAAGCGTAAGAACTATGAGTTAGAGCTAACTCCAGTAGTTCCGCTTCAATACTTATGCCAAGTCTTTGAATGAGCGTGGCGTAGTTCAAGATGTGAACCGAAGTTTAGGCGTCTGCTACCTTGCGGCCCTTGTACTCGTAGAACTGAACAACGCCATTAGCGTCTTCTACGGCACGAGCACGGTGAGGCAAGCTGTAAACGGTCTTACCGTTCTCAACTGTCTTAACCAACTGTGTGTTAGTTGCAATCCACGCTGAACGACGGTGACGAGTGTTTGATCTCGATAGGCGTCTCTTTGGTACTGGCATCAGTCTTCACTTTCTTGAGCAAGTTTCTTTAATTCATTCCACCGCGAATCAATCGGGGCTTCATGAGCGTGATCTGGGTTTTCATTCAACCTAACACCACACTCTGAACACAGACCAAGACAGTCAGCACTACAAATTGGGGTGAACGGAAGATTGAGAACTACCGAATCAATGATTATTGGTTCCAAGTCGATTTGTTCGGCTTGAATGACCAAGTCATCTTCTACCTCTAAAGAATAGGCGAAAAGTTCCTGAATATCTACCTGAAGCGGCACAGTAACTGGCTCTAGGCATCTTGAACACTCAGCCTGGGCTACGGTTTTGAGCCCTCCAGAGACATAAATGCCCTCATGAACGCTCTCTAGACGCAGTTTCAGGTCGATATTCTGCCCCTTTGGGACCTGGGCTAGACCCTCGCCAAGCTTGGCCTCTAGCGGCACGCTGCTCTCTAGCTCGCGCATGTGGCCTGGCTTGTGCATGAGATCATGCACTGAAATAAGGAATGTATTCATTAGTTAGATAAGGCCTTTACTACCTCTGCTGGGACGTATTTGCTGATGTCTCCCCCAAGATCAAAGACCTGCTTGACCAAAGATGAGGAAACAAAACCATGGGTTGGATCTGCTGGAATGAAGATGGTCTCAATGCCGCTTAGGTCTCTGTTGACCTGAGCCATAGGCAATTCATAGTCCAAATCTACGTTTGTTCTTACACCCTTGACTAGAGCATCAGCACCAAGGCTCTTGCAGTAATCAACCAAAAGCCCTGTGTCTAGGGAACTAACAACAAAGTTTCCCGGCTTGCTCTTGAGAATCTCTGTAATTAGCTCAACTCTTTGAGTTGTTGTTAGACGAGGGTTCTTAGCTGGGTTATGGACAACCACGATATGGACCGTTTCAAACATCATGGCAGCACGGGTAGCGATATCGAGGTGACCGTAGGTGAACGGGTCAAAAGAACCTGGATAAACGGCGATGGCCATGAGATTAGGTTAGCCGACTATGACTTAGTTAGAAAGTCTTGTCTAGCCTTATCCAACTGCTCTAGGCATTGAGCCAGAGCAGGATGCTTTTCGAGAGTTGGATCTGAGGCAAACATGGCCAATACTTCATCTCTTGCCTCTTGAATCATCTTGCTATCGGCTAGAACTCGAAGGAGTTTGAGGCTTGATCTTCCGCCAGACTGGTTGGCTCCTAGAACATCTCCCTCACGTCTGAGTTCAAGGTCAATCTCACTCAGTTTGAAACCATCTGTCGTGGCAGCAACGGCATTGACTCGATCTAGAGCAAGTGAATCTTGTTCAGCACTTGTCAGCATCAAACAAAGACCTGGTAGCCCACCTCGACCAACACGTCCTCTTAGCTGGTGAAGTTGAGAAACACCGAAACGATCAGCATCAAGAATGACCATGGTGGTGGCATTAGGAACATCAACACCCACTTCAATAACAGTGGTTGAAACTAGAACATCAATCTCTTTATTAGAAAATGCAGTCATGATTTCGTTCTTCTCGTCAGAGGATTGTCTTCCGTGAAGAACAGAAATCTTGAGACCTTGCAGTGCTGGGTTTTTATTCAGAGCTTCGGCAACGCTAATTGCAGCTGCTAATGGTCTCTTTGGTTTAGGTGTCTTACCTTCTTCTAAGAACTCGTCATCTTCTGGAACTCCACCACCACTTGCAAGTAGCTCTTCACCCTCATCTGATTCATCAATACGCGGACAGACCACGAAGGCTTGTCTGCCGTTGCTAACTTCCTCAGCAACTCTTTGCCAAACTCTTGCAACAAGTGCTGGTTGTTCGCTGGTAATGACGTGTGAAGTGATTGCCTGTCTTCCTTGAGGTAACTCAGTGAGTATTGAGACATCCAAATCACCAAACACTGTGACAGCCAGTGTTCTAGGAATGGGCGTTGCAGTCATGGTTAGAACATGAGGAGGCAATTTACCTTTGAGCCTCAACGCTTCTCTCTGATCAACACCAAAGCGATGCTGCTCATCGATAACAATCAGACCTAGATCAAAGAACTCAACTTTGTTAGCAAACAGTGCGTGAGTTCCAACAACAATCTTTGCTTTACCAGAAACCATGTTCAGCAAAGCGGTCTTGCGATCTGCAGTGTTTAGCTGACCGGTTAGAAGAGTAAGGCCTAATTCTTTAGCAAGAACAGGGCCAAGAGTTCTTTCTATCGACTTGAAGTGCTGAGCTGCTAGAACTTCAGTTGGAGCAAGTAATGCAGATTGACCTTGACTGTCAGCAACTGTGAGCATTGCTCTAACGGCCACCAGAGTTTTACCTGAACCAACTTCACCCTGCAGCAATCTATTCATTGGATGAGATTGAGATAGGTCCTCTGATATTTGATTTCCAATCTCAATCTGACCGTTAGTCAGAGTGAATGGAAGCTTTGAGTCAAACTCTGCTAGGTAACCTTTTTCATTAGCAACACGACTTGTGCTCTTCTGGTGCTGATTCTCAAGTCTTCTTTTCACCAAAGTTGATTGGAGGATGAATGCTTCGTGATACCTCAAGGTATCTCTAGCTGCCATCCAGTCCCCCATATTGGTTGGCTGATGAATCTTCACAATTGCATCGTGAAGTTCTAGCAGATCATGTTTCTTTCTCAACTCTTCAGGAACTTCATCCTCGATGGTTGGAACAACATCGAGAACTACTCGCATAGCTCTTTGAATCATCCAGGTGGAGCAAGTTGATGATGCAGGGTAAATAGGAATCGGCAGTTCAGCCCAAGCCTTGGCTACCTCATCCTCAATCTCATCTCCGAATAGTTCATAGTCAGGATGAGCAAGTTGAAGCTTGTTTTGGTAACTACCAATCTTTCCTGCCCACAGACCTCTAACTCCAGGTCTTAGCTTCTGAGCTCTCCATGCTTGATTGAAGAAGGTTGCAGTTACAAACCCTTCCCCATCTGTTAGCTTCACTTCGAGGATGACGCCTGATTTTCCCTTCATGCGTCTTTCATAGACCTCAACCACTTCAGCAACAAGGGTTACTGTCTCGCCGACAGGTATCTCTTTGATAGGTGTTAGTTCACCTCTGGAGGAATACCTTCTTGGGTAATGCTGAAGTAGATCTGCTGCCGTCTTGATGTTTAGGTTCTTAGCCAACGCCTTAGCGGTCTTATCGCCTATCAGGCGGTCTAAAGGCGTTAGCGGTAACAACATGAGTCAATCTTCGCTGAAGCCTAGGACAAGTTAGGCTAGGGACACTATGACCAGAATCATTGGCGGTATCGCCGGCTCAAGAACACTAGCCTCTCCAGCAAAGGTAACGAGGCCCACATCCGACCGTATCCGCGAGAGTATCTTCAATCGCCTTGAGGCATTGGACCTTATTGATGGAGCAGATGTCTTAGATCTATATGCGGGAACTGGAGCTTTGGGATTTGAAGCGGCTAGCCGTGGAGCAAGATCACTCCTGCTGGTTGAGAACAACAAGCAGGCTCTAGGTGGCATCATTACCAACCAGAGAATGATCAAGGCTGCTCTCCAGAAAGAAGAATTGGATTGCGACATTAGAGCAGAAGGTAAGTCTGTTTCTTCATACCTAGCTACTTTCTCAAGCAAGTTTGACCTTGTCTTCATTGACCCTCCTTATGAGGTTTCTAATACAGAAATCCATGAAAACCTGACGGCACTTCTTGCTCACCTCAAGGAAGATGCAGTGATTATTTTGGAAAGGTCTTCAAGAACCCCGGTTCCTGAACTGCCAGAAGAGCTAAAGGTCACCGAAGAAAAGTCTTATGGCGACACAGTCGTCTACTGGCTAGAAAGTAAGTAAAGATGATTGAACCGACTAAAACCCAATGGGGAAAGATTCAGGGAATCGCACTAGCTCGAGCTTTCAGCCTTCTAGGTAGCGGACTGACAATGTTCACTCTCATTTTTCGAGAGCAAAAAGCAGGTCCAGCAGCAGTTGCACTATTACTCATTGTTGGAACTCTTCCAGTAATCATCTTCTCTCCATGGGCGGGAACCATCGCGGACCGTTTCAGCACTAGACAGGTAATTCCGATTGTTGCTGTTGTAGGTGGATCTGCAATCTTCCTACTAAGTCAAGATCTAGAGCATTGGATGATCCTGGCGTTGTTGTTTATAGCAAATACCTGTGCATCTATTTCAGGTCCAACCTGGGCAAAATTGACTCCCCTACTTGCAGCAAAAGAGGACATCAGCCGAGCAATGGGAACCATCCAAAGCTATTTCTCGCTAGCAGGTTTAGCTGGCCCATTCCTGGCGGGTATCCTCATCAAAGCCACAGGATACTTTTGGACATTTGTTATTGATGCCACTTTCACTGCTCTCATGGCTTTCGTGCCATTCATCATGAAGGTCAATCACGAACCTCAAGAGCTGGCCGAGGGTGAAAAATCGAACACCACTGAAGGATTCAAGTTCCTGATGAAAAGTCCACTACTTAGATCGCTGGTTATCTTGGTCTTTGGTCTTGTCTTCTGTGTGAGCGTTGTCAACGTGGGCGATGTTTTCTTGATCACAAGAATTATGGGTGGGGATTCATTTATTTATGGTGTGGTCGGTACGTTATTCGCTCTTGGATTACTTTTGTCCAACATAATGATTGGCCGCACCAAAGTATCTATGACTACGGAACTAAAAGTTCTCGGACTGGGAATGGGAATACTTTCAGTCTCTGGAGCATTTGTCGGAGTTGCGCCAAACTACTGGGTAGTGATGATTATCTGGTTTATAGCTGGTGTCGCTAACGCAACTATCAACAGCTACGGCGTTGGAATGATGATCAAGGAAACCCCGCATGAACTTCAGGGCAGGGTTTTTGCTGCCTTCGGAGCGGTTGTTTCTGTAGCCAGCATCGGCTCAATGGGTATTGCAGGATTAGCTATCGAATTCTTCGGGGTTAGAGAAGTGTTCGTTGTTTCTGGGATAGCTGCGCTTGCGGCGTTCTTCATCCTGTTCCCTACTGTTTATAGAGAACAAACAAAGATTATTAAAGCTAGTTCAGCTTCCTAACAGTCTCACCAATGTATAGCTGCTGAGGGCGGCCAATCTTGGTAGATGCATCGTGGTTCATTTCACGCCAGTGAGCAATCCAACCTGGCAGACGTCCCATAGCAAACAGTGTTGTGAACATGCGGGTTGGGAATCCCATCGCCTTGTAGATAACACCGGTGTAGAAGTCCACATTTGGATATAGCTTTCTTGAGATGAAGTAGTCATCAGCAAGTGCTGCAGCTTCCAGTTCCTTAGCAATATCAAGAAGTGGATCGCTAACACCAAGGTCAGCAAGAACTCTGTCAGCAGTTGCCTTGACGATAGTTGCTCTTGGATCCATGTTCTTATAAACACGGTGACCAAAGCCCATCAGCTTGATACCGTCTTCCTTGTTCTTTACTCTTTCAATGAATCTCTGAACAGATTCACCAGAGTCCCTGATGTGAGCAAGCATTTCTAGAACAGCTTCGTTAGCTCCACCGTGTAGTGGACCAAACAGTGCTGAAACACCAGCTGACACAGAAGCAAAAAGGTTTGCCTGTGAAGAACCAACTAGACGAACAGTTGATGTTGAACAGTTTTGTTCGTGGTCTGCGTGAAGAACTAGAAGTGTGTCAAGAGCCTTAGTGATAACAGGGTTCTGAATGTAAGGCTCAGCCATGTTGCCAAAGCTCATACGTAAGAAGTTCTCAACATAACTCAAAGAGTTATCTGGGTATAGAAGGGCCTGTCCTAGAGCGTTCTTGTGTGAATAGGCAACTAGAGTTGGAAGCTTTGCCAATAGACGAACTGTTGACAGCTCAACCTGGTAATCGTCGTGTGGGTTTAGAGAGTCTTGATAGAAAGTTGAAAGTGCTGACACGCTTGCAGATAGAACTGACATCGGGTGAGCAGACTGAGGCATTGAGTGGAAGATGTTCTTCAAGTCTTCGTGAATCAAAGTGTGTCGTCTTAGACGCTCATCCCATTCACCAAGTTGTTGAGCGTTTGGTAGCTCACCATAAATTAGAAGATAAGCAGTTTCAATGAAGCTCTTTGAACCAGCAAGTTGTTCAATTGGGTAACCGCGGTATCTAAGAATTCCTGCATCACCATCGATGTATGTGATTGCTGATCTGGTGCTGGCTGTGTTTACGAAACCAATGTCATAAGAGTTCAAGCCAGTGCTGGCGTTTAGTTTAGAGAAGTCAATTACTGAGTCACCATCGGTGGCTTGAATAATAGGAAATTCTGCTGTTCCACCCGGGTAGTTCAGGGTGACTTTCGAGTTGTTATCAGCTGACAAAACTTGCTCCTGTGATTCTTTTGACTATTGAGTTAACCCTAGAGCATTGGTCAATCTAGCGGCACCCTCAGAAATCTTCTCATCAGTAGCTGTTATAGAGAACCTGACGTATTTGCTGCCCCCTGCTTCATAGAACTCGCCTGGAACTACCAAGATGCCCAGATCGGCCATTCTCTTCACTGTTACCCAGCAGTCCTCCCCTAGGGTTGCCCAGAGGTATAGCCCTGCCTGAGATTCAGCTATCTCAAAGCCATATGCCTTAACTGCAGCTAGTAGAACTTCTCTTCTCTTACGGTAGATTTCACGTTCAACTGCAACATGCTCTTCATCGCCAAGAGCGGCTATGACTGCCTTTTGAACTGGAGCAGGCATGATTAGTCCGCTATGCATTCTGATGTTCACAAGGCCATTGATGAGGGCCTCAGGACCAGCAGCAAATGCAGCACGGTAACCAGCCAGGTTTGATTGCTTACTCAAAGAGTAGATAGCTATCAGATTCTCGTAAGAACCTTCACAAACTCTTGGGTCCAAAACTGAAGGAATTCTTGTCTCTGCCCAATGACCCCAGCCCAGCTCGGCATAACATTCATCACTGGCTAGAACTGCACCTAGTTCACGAGCTCTTGAAACAGCTGCTTTCATCTCTGCAACATCGAGTACTCGACCATCAGGATTTCCAGGTGAATTAATCCAAATTAGTTTGGTGTTCTCAGGCCACTTTGCTGGATCATCTTCGCTAATGATTTCAGCACCGCATAGAGCTGCCCCAACAACGTAAGCGGTGTATGCAACAGATGGTTGAACAATTACGTCGCCTTTTCCAACACCAAGCATTAGAGGTAAGAAGGAAATAAATTCTTTAGAACCGATAGTTGGCATTACCTGATCAACAGTTAGTTCAACTCCACGTCTTCTACCAAACCATTCAGCAACCGCTGTTCTGAATTCAAGAGAACCACCGGTAGATGGGTAACCAGGTGCGTTGGTTGAGTCTCTGATTGCATCTTGAATAATCTTTGGAGTTGGGTCAACTGGTGAACCAACACTTAGATCAACCATGCCTTTGGCATGCTGTTCAGCTATCGCTTGAAATGGCTTTAGTTTTTGCCAAGGATACTCCGGCAAGCGATCAAACATTATTTAGGCCTGTGGCGGGAGAGCTTTGATCACTTCGTGATCGCCTTCAATTGGACCAACCTTGGCAGCTCCGCCAGGTGATCCAACCACGCTAAAGAATTCAACATTGGCCTTGTAGTAATCAGCCCATTGAGCAGGAAGGTCGTCTTCGTAGTAGATAGCTTCAACAGGACATACCGGCTCACAAGCTCCACAGTCGACACACTCATCTGGGTGGATGTAAAGCATGCGGTCACCTTCGTAGATACAGTCAACGGGACATTCAGCGATACATGCTTTGTCTTTGACATCAACACAAGGTAGGGCAATTACGTAAGTCACTTAGATAATCCTTTTCATTCCTGGCTTCAATTATCTCTCTAGAGATGGGCTTTTCTTGATCTTGCACGCCACTTTGCGACATCAATCTTTGGAAATACTGCTGCCACCACACAAATAGCGATAGCAAACAGCACATATCGGTTGCCGTACTTGTCATCAGCAATGAAGGCATCAAAGGTCTCATTGCGGGATAGCCACCAGATTGACACCAGCATTCCTGCGTTCAAAAGATAGATGGCTCCTCTTGATCCTCGCCAGGTGCGAAGACCATAGGCAATTGAAGCTGTTGCTCCTAGTGCTAGATATAGCCCTAGTGGAGACTGTCTGTCGTTGGCTGCAACGATGTTGTGGACTAGGGCACCTGCGTAGCCCAAGAGAATTCCCAGTGGGAAACCAAACAACGCTTTGAAAGCAGGTTTGAACCAAGGTAGGAAGTTAGGGCTTGCCTGACGAAGACGTTCTGGATCAGTGAACTTGAATTCAATTCCAGAAGCAACCGAATAGGTGTCTCTCTTGATTGTTACCTGACTAGCGTGAGCCTGAAGAGCAGCTTTCTTTAGTTCTGCTGTCTTCTCCCCGCCAATGATTACAGTTGCTCTCTCCCCTGGTTCAGAAATAACCCAGAAGGTTGGCTTTTTACCCTTAACGACTTTGCGATACCTTCTCATCGCCATGGCTGTGGCATCATGAGCTTTCTTATGATCTGGGTGCCCGTAGCCACCTTTAGCGTTATAGGTAATAACAGCATCAGGTTTGAATTGAACCATGGCTTGGAAAATGTCATCTGCAACAACTGGGATTGAAACAGCAGCTAGCGACATCTGATCCAGTTTCAGCGGTGTGGTTGGAACTCCAAGGTTTCCAATTCTCATCCCGCTATCGATATATGCTCTGGTGCCAGCAAACTTAAAGTTCTTCACTCCGAGAGCTGCCATTGCATTTTTGAGTTCTCCAGCGCGGAATGCACCCATCGCAGATGGGTTGGCTTCTAGAGACTTAAGCTCTTCAAGTTTGGCTTTACCTCGCTCACCTCTAGTGAGGGTAAATAGAAATACTTCGGCTCCACGCAAAACGGCATCGGCCATCACGTGCCCTGTCTGAAGAGATTCATCATCAGGGTGGGCATGGACTAAAAAGATTCTTTTAGCGTTGAAGGATTGTTTGGCCATAGAAAAACCTTAGTTCAGTTCTCACGCCTCTTGACCAAACTACGAAGTTAGGGTACCTTAACTTAGGTAACCCTAACTTCGAATGGTCTGATAACCATCGCGAAAGGAAAAATTGCTAGCAAACTTTTTAATTGGCCTTAGAGAAGGCCTAGAAGCAGCACTAATCGTAGGTATTTTAGTTGCCTACCTCAAGAAGACAAACAACAAAAGTGGCGCTATAGCCGTGCTTTGGGGCACATTAGCCGCCATCCTGGTGTCAATACTTGTAGGAGTAATCCTCACAGTCTTTGTCACAGTAGCCCCTGAGGGCATCAACGAAATGATTGCTGGCTTAGCCTCTATCGTGGCCGTTGTATTTGTTACCTGGATGATCTTCTGGATGTCCCAGCAAAGCCGTGCCCTAAAGGGTGAACTACACAAAAAGATTGATCTTGCTTCAACTTCCGTAATCACCCTTGTCGGAGTGGCTTTCTTCGCAGTTATTCGTGAAGGTATTGAAACATCTGTATTCCTATGGAGCTCATCACGTGCTGCAGGTGATGACACCAACCCTGTCTTAGGGGCAACCCTAGGTCTACTGGTAGCAGCAGGTCTTGGCTACCTGATCTATCGTGGAGCACTAAAACTTAACATCAGCAAGTTCTTCAAATACACCGGAGCTTTCTTGATCATCGTGGCTGCAGGAATTCTTGCTTATGGTGTTCACGAACTTCAGGAAATCGGTTGGTTCCCATTCCTTACCGAGAAGGCATATGACGTTAGCGGCATTATCCCAAAGGACAGTTTCATTGATGTCCTACTAAGAGGAACAGTGAGCTTCAGATCTGCTCCAGCAATTCTGGAGTCAATCGTCTGGTTCGCTTACCTAATCCCAGTAACTTACCTTTACCTAAAGCCAGCTAAGAAAGTAGCTGCCTAAACAAGTTCTAGTTAAAGAGAAATGGACCTCAATTGAGGTCCATTTTTCGTTTAAGTACTTTGCTTAGCCAGCGTTCTCGTTCGCGCGCTTCTTAGCAGAATTGTTACGAGCACGAATGTTGGCATCAAGTTCAACCTTGCGGATGCGGGTTGCTTCAGGAGTAACCTCAACACACTCGTCTTCACGAGCAAACTCTAGACACTCTTCTAGAGATAGCTTGCGAGGAGGGGTTAGTGACTGGAACTCATCGCTAGATGCTGCACGCATGTTGGTGAGCTTCTTTTCCTTGGTGATGTTTACATCCATGTCATCTGCTCTAGAGTTTTCACCGACGACCATACCTGCATAAACCTCGCTGGTTGGTTCGACGAAGAATGATCCACGTTCCTGCAGAGCAATCATCGCGAACGGCGTTGCAACACCGGCACGGTCAGCAACTAGAGAACCGTTGATACGTGTAACAATCTCTCCAGCCCATGGCTCATAGCCTGCTGAAATAGCGTTAGCGATACCAGTTCCCTTAGTGCTTGTAAGGAATTCGGTTCTAAAACCAATTAGTCCACGTGATGGAACTAGGAACTCCATGCGAACCCAACCGGTTGAGTGGTTCACCATGTTCTTCATGCGGCCCTTACGAGCAGCCATAAGCTGTGTCATCGCACCTAGGAACTCTTCTGGAACATCTAGAGTTAGATCTTCAACAGGCTCGTGAAGCTTGCCATCAATCTTCTTGGTAACTACCTGTGGCTTACCAACAGTTAGCTCATAACCTTCACGACGCATCTGCTCAACCAAGATCGCAAGAGCAAGCTCTCCACGACCCTGAACTTCCCAAGCATCTGGACGCTCAGTAGGTAGAACCTTGAGAGAAACGTTACCGATAAGTTCACGGTCTAGACGATCCTTCACTAGACGAGCAGTAACCTTAGCTCCCTTAACGCGACCAGCCATTGGAGAAGTGTTGATACCAATAGTCATCGAGATGGCAGGATCATCAACTGTGATCATCGGAAGTGGACGAACATCGTTTGGATCAGCAAGTGTTTCACCGATGGTGATGTTTTCAATACCCGCAACAGCAACAATGTCACCAGCTGAAGCTGATTCAGTTGGGAAACGATCTAGTGCTTTGGTCTTTAGAAGTTCTGTGATCTTTACGTTTTGAGTTGTGCCATCCTGGCGAACCCAAGCAACCTGCTGACCCTTCTTGATGGTTCCGTTGAAGATACGAAGAAGAGCAAGACGACCAAGGAATGGAGATGCGTCAAGGTTTGTAACGTGAGCCTGAAGTGGAGCTTCATCGTCGTAGGTTGGAGCAGGAATGTGCTTCAAGATTGCACCGAATAGTGGCTCTAGGTCTTCGCTGTCTGGCATTGCACCATCAGCAGGCTTGTTTAGGCTTGCACGACCTGCACGACCAGAAGCATAAATAACTGGAAGCTCAAGAATTGCATCAATGTCTAGATCTGGAACATCTTCGTGAATGTCTGAAGCAAGACCTAGAAGTAGATCGTGTGTCTCTTCAACTACTTCATCAATACGAGCATCAGGACGGTCAGTCTTGTTGACTAGAAGAATAACTGTGAGGTTAGCTTCAAGAGCCTTACGAAGAACGAAACGAGTCTGAGGCAGTGGACCTTCAGATGCGTCAACCAAGAGAACAACACCATCAACCATTGATAGTCCACGTTCAACTTCGCCACCGAAGTCAGCGTGACCTGGGGTGTCAATAACGTTGATTGTGATTTCTTTGCCACCAGCTGATGCGCCTTTGTAGGAGATAGCTGTGTTCTTGGCAAGGATAGTAATACCCTTTTCGCGCTCTAGGTCACCTGAGTCCATCATGCGCTCGCCTAGTTGGGCGTGATCGCTGAATGAACCGGTCTGGCGAAGCATGGCATCAACCAGGGTTGTCTTGCCATGGTCAACGTGTGCCACGATTGCTACGTTGCGGATATCATCTCTTGTTACTTGAGCCATTACTGTGGGTCCTTTAGGGCATCGGTCAGCGCAAAAAGAGTAATCACTTCAACGCTTTATTGTTGAGCAGACATGCACCAGGTGCAAGAGCTCTGATACCTAAAGTCTAACTTAGATAGGCCCTAAATGGGCCTGCCCAAGCCAAAGAAGGCTCTAATCTATTTAGCTGCCGCCAATAGCTTGGCTCTAGCTTCACGACGCTTCTTCTGTTCCTTAGGATCTGGAACTGGAACAGCAGCCAAAAGAGCCTTGGTGTAAGGGTCTTTAGGGTTGTTTAGAATCTGGTCGCGTTCACCAATTTCAACCAAACGACCGTTCTGCATAACCGCAATTCTGTGAGCCAGAATCTCAACAACAGCAATGTCGTGGCTAATGAACAAACAAGCAAACTTCAACTGTGACTGAAGATCAAGCAAAAGATCTAGGAATCTAGCCTGAATAGATACGTCTAGAGCAGAAGTAGGCTCATCGGCAATCAAGATGTCTGGGCTTAGAGCAAGAGCTCTAGCAATACCAACACGTTGACGCTGTCCACCAGAAAGCTCGTGTGGGTAACGGTTTCTATATGAACGAGCTAGCTCGACCTTATCGAGAAGGTCTTCAACCATTGCATCCAGTTCAGCACCCTTAGCAACACCTGCAAGTAGCAAAGGCTCGCCAATGCTCTCACCGATAGGAAGACGAGGGTTCAGAGAAGAAGCAGGGTCCTGGAAGACGATACCTGTGTGCTTACGGATATCCTTCAGTTCTTTTCCAGTTGCCTTACCAATTTCCTGGCCAACAACCTTGATTGAACCTTCTTTAGCCTGCAGTAGACCAATAGCGGCACGACCGATAGTTGTCTTACCTGAACCAGACTCTCCTACTAGACCAAGGATTTCACCAGGGAAGATTTCGAAGTTGATGTCTTTTGCAGCTTGGAATGCTGGAACGCGTCCTCGCTTTGGGTACTCGATTGTGACACCAGACATAGACAAAACAGGCTCAACACCTTTTGACTTGATCTGAGGTCTGCTTGGAGCGGAACCTAGACGAGGAACAGAAGCAAGAAGTTCCTTTGTGTATGGGTGCTTTGGTCTGTTGAAGATGTTGTCAGCTGTGTCGTATTCAACAGTCTCACCATCTTTCATAACCAAGATGTCATCTGCCATGTCAGCAACAACACCCATGTCGTGAGTAATAAGAAGAATTCCTGAGTTCAACTTGTGACGAAGATCTCTCATCAAGTCAAGGATTTCAGCCTGAACTGTAACGTCAAGAGCTGTTGTTGGCTCATCAGCAATAAGAAGTGCTGGGTCACAGGCAAGTGCAATGGCAATCATTGCTCTCTGCTTTTGACCACCTGATAGCTGGTGAGGGTACTTAGAGAAAGAAGCTTCTGGGTTAGGAATATCAACCATCTGAATTAGTTCAACAGCACGTTCTTTAGCTGCCTTCTGACCGATGGTGAAGTGGTTTCGAAGAGTTTCAACAATCTGGAAACCGATTGTGTAAACAGGGTTCAAAGCAGTCATTGGCTCTTGGAAGATGTAGGCAACTTCCTTACCACGGTACTTTCTAACCAGGCCAGGGCTCGCGCTAAGCATGTCAACGCCCTGGACCTCAACGGTACCTGAGGTTCTAGCGTTTGATGCAAGCAATCCCATCAAACCCATTGAGCTTGAAGACTTACCTGATCCAGACTCACCCACGATAGCTAGGGTCTTACCAGGTAGGACCTCGTAGTTCATGTCGATAGCTGCTGGGTACCAAACACCATCAACCCAGAAGTCGACGTTGTAGTTAGATACCTTAAGTACTGGCTTGCTCATTAGTTATTTCCTATTCCATCGAATGAATTAAATGCGATGATTGAGTCATGAAACAGAATCAAGTTTTTCGCCCCAAGGGTAACCTGGGCTGGGCCGGCGTGGCTTTCTTTTTGAACACTTTGTTCTTGGTTCAAGCTCTTCTCTATCCAAGCGAAGGAAGCATTCTCCTTCTTGACCTGACAGCATCCGCAACCGTTGCTTTCGTTGTCTACATCTTCTGGATTAGACCCAAGCTCGTTCTTAAGGAAACCAGCATGGTTGTTGTCAACCCCATCAAAAAGGTTGAAATCAACTACAGTGACATCACTTCCTTGGAAACCAAGTGGGCTCTGCTTGTTTACCATTCCGACACTAAGACCCGAGTTTGGGTTGCTCCGGCTAACGGAAGACAGCGCTGGGTTAGCGATAGCGTGCAGCGTTGGAGCGTTGGCAAATTCCTCCAGAAGGAGAAGACCGATAGTGATTTCACTTCGATCAGCCAAAGCACAAGCAGCGACAGCGGACTCGCTTACCAGCTCATTAGTGAAAGAATCAAAGGAATTCATTAAGCCTTAACCTTCATGGTTGATGACCTAATTCTGTCCTTCAGGCTAATTCTCTTCTTCTGACGTGGGTCGAACGCGTCTCTCAAACCATCTCCGATGAAGTTCACGAACAACGCGATCGAGATGATGAATAGACCTGGCCACCAGAACAAGAACGGTGCCACGCTAAAGGTGTCCTGATACTTGCTGATCAATAGACCAAGTGAAACGTCCGGTGCACGAACACCAAATCCAAGGAAGCTCAGAGCAGACTCAATCAAGATAGCTCCAGACATCAAAAGCGTTCCAGCAACGATGATGATACCCATTGCGTTTGGCAGGATGTGCTTGAAGATAATTCTCTTGTTGCTAGCTCCAGCCACTCTCGCAGCGTCAACGAATTCGCGCTCTCGAAGTGTTAGGAAGTCTGTTCTTACGAAACGGGCAAGACCCATCCATGCGAACAGACCCAACATGATGGCCAATGGAATAACACCGAGGTTACCGAACTGGAAACCAATCACAGCTCCGATGATCAGTGTTGGTGTTACCAAGAACATGTCAGTTACACGCATCAAGATTGAGTCAACAATTCCACCGTAGAAACCAGCGATGGCTCCAACTACAGTTCCAATGATTAGACCCATGAAACCTACGATGAACATAACCATGATGGACTGCTCAGCACCACGTGTAACAAGTGCTAAGTAGTCAGTACCAATGTTGTCCATACCTAGTGGGTGAGCACCAAAGCCCATGCCGTCACCGTCAACGAACTCAGGTAGAACGTCTAGGGTTGGACATCCAGGAATACCGTTGTCACAAATGCTTTCAATAGCACCTTCTGGATCGATGTCTTCAATGCTGTATGGCCACCAACCCTTGATTGTGATCGGGTTCTCAGATGTACCAAGGTGAATACCAGAAGCTGAGAAGCTAAACAGGATCACAAACATAAGCCCAAAGACAGAAATCATCGCAGCCTTGTGGCGGACGAAACGTCTAAAGATGATTTGACCTTGGCTTAGACCTGCAGTCTCTTTGAGCTCAATCTCGTTTTCGCTCTTCTCGCTTAGCTGCGAGCTCTTCTTTTCTACGTCAGACATCTTTATCTACTTTCTGATTCGAATACGAGGGTCAACAACTCCATAAAGGAGGTCGGCGACCAGGTTGGCAACAACAGTTAGAACTGCTCCGATGATGAATACACCCATGAGCAAGTTGAGGTCATAGGTTCCGAGTGCTTGGTTGAACAATGAACCCATACCCTTCCACTGGAAGATGCTCTCGGTAATAATTGCTCCACCAATAACACCGGCGAAGTCGTTCACCAGAATTGTGGTTAGAGGCAACATCGCGTTTCTCATAGCGTGGCGGGTAATAACAGTTCTTTCTGTTAGGCCCTTCGCTCTTGCAGTTCTGATGTAGTCCATGTTTAGAACTTCAAGCAAGCTTCCTCTAGAGAAGCGAACGTAACCTGCGAATGAGACAAGAGTCAAAGCTACGGTTGGAAGAATCAAGTGCATTACAGCATCAAGACCAGAGATCCAGAAGCTTTCCATCTGCTCTGTGCTGAGGTTTGGGTTTGCCTGGTCAATTGTAGAAACCGGACGACCGTTAATCGCATCTGAGTACATGTAGCCGTTGAATTCCTGCATGCTTCGGTCAATCATCAAAACGAAAGTTCCAACGAATGCTGTAAGCACACCAGTACGAGTGTTAGTTCTTCTTTCCTCAGGATCAGCGAAGTATCCGACGATTGCAGAGGTTGCAATTGTGATGCTGAAAACTAGGAACACACTTCCAATACCTGACTCTGGGCCAAGTAGAAGCTGTAGAGGGTAGTAACCGACTGTTACAACAGAAGCTGCGATTAGACCGGTTCTCAAAGAGGCCTTGTTGTCTAGTCCAGTTGCTAGTTGCACTGTTACGACCGCAGCAACAAAAGACAGGGCACCAACACCGATGATTCCTAGACCTGGGTCTGTGAACCAGCTTGTGTTACCCATGTAGAACACGAGTGCTCCTGAGAAAAGAGATACTCCAGCAAAAGTCGTTAGGAAACGCTTGCGAGTTCCACCAATGATTCCCGCCATTACGAATCCGATAATCAAACCGACAATTACAACCACCTCGAAAGGTATTTGCGGATTGACCAGGAAGTCGTTGAACTGGATTGCCATGTATTCCTTTAGAAGTACAGCTACCCAGAAAATTGGAAGAGAGAAAAGAAGGAAAGAAATAAAAGTCATGGTGTAGTCAAAGCGGCTGTACTGACGAATAGCAGTGATCATACCGATGGTGATACCCAAGAGAATTGCCAAGATAGTTGAGGCAATAACAAGTCTGAATGTGATTGGAATCGCAGCTGCGATTGAATCGATTACCAAGAAGTTGTCGCGGGTTTGACCTAGGTCAAGCTGGCCCCATAGACCTGCGATGATTCCTCTGAACCAGATGAAGTAACGCACTGGAGGTGGGACGTCTAGATTCAATTCACGAATCAAGCGATCCATTTGCTGCTGCTTGTTCTTCTCGGTGCTCTCAGCAAACACTTCAAGCGGGTTAGATGAAATCGCTTGCAAGTTGTAGACCATGAAGCTAGCTCCGAAAACGATCAAAAGCATCATGCCTAGTCGTCTTGAAATGTATGCAATCACAAGAGTCCTTTCCAGTGACCTAAGTCAAATTTGAAACATAGTTTGAAGCAGTGACGAACAGGAAACTGTGAAGTTCGTCCTCCACACCTAAAAAGTGGGAGCACCCAAATTGGATGCTCCCACAATTTTATAGGTTTTCAAGAACTATGGCTTGAAGTTCCACTCCCAGTAGTTCCATACTAGGTTCTGACCTAGTGGAGCTGGCTTGAAGTTCTTCAGTGCCTTGTTCGATGCTGCTGTAGTTAGGTTCTGGTACAGCGGGAAACCGTACGCGTTTGCAACAGAGACCTTCTCGATTGCGATACGTGCAGCAGTTACCTGTGCTGGAGTCAGAATCTGGCTCTCTAGCTTCGCAACGTTCTGGTCGATTGAAGCGCTGTTCCAACCATAAGCGTTGTTTCCACCGTCTGACTTGTAGATAGCAGTACCGTTTGCCTGGCTAACAGAAGTTAGACCGTAACCGAACATCGCTGCATCGTAGTCAACGCTGTCGATTTCGTTGAACAAGTCGGTGCTACCAGTTGTGTCCACGTCGAAACCAGCCTTCGCAGCTTCAGCCTTGATTAGAGCTGCAAGTGAGACTCTAAGACCTGAAGTTGAAGCGAATAGAAGCTTGACGTTTACCTTTGCGTCAGTTGCAGATGCAGTTGGGTAGTACTTCTTTACCAATGCAAGTGCTAGAGCGGTACGGTCAGCCTGTGTTCCAGCTGTGTACTTAGCCATACCAGTTGCCTTAGTGATGTTGTTGTACTCAGTTGTTCCCTGGAACGCGAAGTGTGTGTCCATAGGCTTGATCGCAGCACCGGTTGGGTCTAGTGGCTGGATGAAGTTAGCAATCATCTGTGTACGAGGAACTACGTATAGGAATGCTGTACGTAGATCCTTAGCCTTCTGGCTGTTACCGAAGAATGGACCGCGGTATGGGTCTTCTCCACCAAATGGCTCACCAACACGAAGGTTGAAGTGTGAGTAACCAGCACCCTTCTTGGTTAGAACAGAGATGTTTGCACCCTGTGCCTTTAGAGCAGCGTTACCAGCAATTGTTGGGTTTGTGTTGTAGTAAAGGTCTACTTCACCGTTACGCAAAGCCTGAACAGCTGATGTGTCGTTCTCAATTACCTTGATGATTACCTTGGTAACTGGGTATGAAGTTGCCATTGCTGGACCTGAGTTGTACTTGGTGTTTCTTACCAAAGTAACAGATGAGTCTGCAACTGCTGACTGGATGATGAATCCACCGTTGCTAATCAAAAGCAGCTTGTTGGTAGAAGCGTTTACAGTCTTGATGTTGTAGCTCTCAGTCCAAACCTTACCCATTGCAAGCAAGTGAGCCTTGGTCTTCTTCTGGAATGCGCTTGTGAACTTAGCCTTTGCAGCAGCGTTTACAGCAGCTGACTGTAGGCCAACCTTCTTGTCAGCTAGCAATGACAGAGCGTGTACTGGTGACACACCCGGTGCTAGTAGCTGCCAGTCTGGAAGAGGCTTCTTGAATCTAACTTCGATAGAAAGCTTGTCGCTGCTAACGGTAGGTAGACCAACTACGTTTTCTGCATAGGTACCGCTGTAACCAACGCTGTCGAATGCAGCTGTAGTGGTTGAAGGGTCACCCAAACCAGCAGACGTTGAGTAGTCGTTAGCTGAAACGATGTGGCTTAGCAACATGTCGTCTGCAGTAATTGGAGTACCGTCTGACCAGGTCTGGCCCTTTACAAGTGTGTATTTGATTCGGAAATCTGTTGAAGAGTTCTTTGAAATCTTCATGCTTCCAAGCTTTGTGTTGTACTTAAGAACAGTTTGGTTGTCGTAGTAAAGGAAACCAGAACCGGTCAAGTAACCAAGCTGTGAGTTGTAAGTGGTGTTACCATCACTTGTGCCTGAGTTCAAAGATGTGATCTCAGCTGGTGAGTGAATGATAAGTGTTGACTTAGTTGCAGCTGTTGCTGGAGCCACAAGAGCAGGTGCTCCTGTTAGAACCAAGGAACCAACTGCAGCTAGCGCTATCGCGCGAGCGATACGTTTTGCATTCATGTGTTTCTCCTTATATGGGTTACCTAGACCGTATAGAAATGCGGCAGAGATAACATCTGTGTTGTTAAGAATAGATTAACTTTGGGCAAAAACCATAGGCTTTTCAGAAAATTACCCTTTGTGACGAAGTCGTTACATTTGATGCCTTTGCGAGAATTCTCGCTAATTACTTGGACTGCAGCCATGTAGGGACAAGCGAAAGCATTGAATTACCAAGCTTCCCCCGAATATTTCCCTTCACTTTGGCATGGTTGAAACTCTCTCTGAAATTTCCTGTTAGCCTAAGGAGGTTCTTATACGAAACTTTTCAGGGAAAGCCGGTGTAAACCCGGCACTGACCCGCAACCGTAAATGCCTAGGCATGAGTCGGAATGCCTGATTAGACAGTCGAGGACTCCAATTATAAAAACCGTCGTGGTCTACGGGTGGAGTCGGGTGTTCTTATACCCGCCAAAGCGCTGGATCGCACACACCGAAAGGGTTGCGATGTCAACTAATACAAGGGAAGTGCGCCGTTTCGCACTATTTATATCAGCAATAACAGCAATATCACTAGCAATATCAGGCTGCTCAAGCCAACCAGCTCAGGTAATCGATCAGCAGCCAAAAACTAGCCAATTTGTCCTAGATTCCTTCCAGGATGGCCAGTTTTTGACCCCATTTGAGGCTGGAAAGGCTGAAATTGGTCTAACTCTAGAGGCTTTGACCAATTTAAGCCTCCTTGGTTACACCAAGGAACAGCTCGATGCGTCAATTGACTGGGCAACTTCAAACACTGCTCTGCTAACCTCACCAGGCCTGAAGGCTACCTATGTATTCACTGCTTACGCAGCTGGATTCGGTGATCACCCAACAGTCCCTTCAGTTCTATACGACTTGAAGGCAGCTATTGATTCAGAAGGATATGTTGCAGACACCAACAATTTCGCCTATTCATGGATTGTTTTAGCCCTGATTGCTAGCGAAAACAATGAATTAGCTAGCAAAGTCGCAGTTCAGCTAGCCAACAACGCTGAATCAACCGGTGGCTACAAATACACCAAGGGTGACGATCAGAGTGCAGAAGCTGCAGATGTAACCTCATTCGCTGTTATGGCTATCAAGGCAACAGAAGGTTTCGGCTCAGAGTCAGCTGAATCAACTAAGAGCCTTGCTAACGAGAAGTCTCTTACTTGGCTAAAGGACAACCTTGTTGAGGGCACACACTACGTTGCTTATGACGCTCTTGATCTTGCTGGTACTTCATACGGAGCAATGGCTCTCATTGCATCAGATGAAGACGCAACAAAGTCGGTCGAGTGGCTAGCTTCTCAGATCAATGAAACCGACTTTGGTATCCCATCTGCATACAGCGAAGGTGCAAGCGATGTATTCACATCTGTTCAGGCATTGCTTCCACTTTCAAGCCTGACTTTCCTTGATGTTGTGAACAAGATCAACAATGAACGCAACAAGGACAACAGCTAAATCCAATGAGATCAATCGTTCGACTTAGCCTTATTGGTTTAGTGCTGCTGGTAGCCGTTGGGTATGCCATTAACCTAAACCAAGGTAAAGCTATCGATGAGAACATCCCTGCTTCTGTTGAAGCAGGGATGTGTCTCGATGCTGGCACAAGCTTGGTCGTTGATTTTGGTTCAGGCAGCACGCTGCTAACACAAGTCAAGTGTGTTCAAAACTTTGAAGGTTACTCTTGGGACTTATTTGAAGCTGCTGGCCTTCAAGTCAGTGGCACAGATAAATACCCAGTCGGATTTGTTTGCCGCATTGAAGGCTTCCCTTCAGAGTCTGAAGAACCATGCACCGAAACCCCTGGCACAAAAAATGGTAGCTGGGCTTATTTTCTCGGCGATGAAAATAATGAATGGCAATACAGCCCGATCGGAGCATCAACACACAAAGTAAAGTGTGGGGTTAGCGAAGGTTGGCGTTTTCTTTTGCCGGGTGAATCCATCCAGACTCCCCCGCGAATTAGTTTGAATAGTTATGCCTGCAATAACTAGAGCAGCTCACATACTCTCTGCAAGTAAAACTAATCCACTGACTTGGTGGCTAGCAGGTCTAAGCTTCGCTGTGATGGCATCACTTTCAAGCAACGTATTTGTCTTGATTGGAATCTGTGTTGCATCACTAATCACAATCAAACTCTGCAGAGATGATTCACCTTGGGCTCAATCAATTTCTTTCTACATAAAACTTGCAGCAATAGTTGTAGCCCTAAGAGTTATCTTTCGAATCATTTTCAATCTAGGTTCATCAACTAAGGATGCTTTCCTCCTCCTACCTTCAATCGACATCGACTTTGGTTTCGGTAATGCTCTAAAACTCTTCGGTCCGGTTTCCCAAGAAGCCTTCACCCTTGCCCTTCTGGATGGCTTCAGATTGGCAGCCATTATATTGGCTGTTGGTATGGCAAACTCCCTTGCTAATCCAAGGAAGTTGTTGAAGTCAACACCAGGTGCTCTCTATGAAATTGCGACAGCTATATCTATTGCTATCAACCTTGCACCTCAATTGATTTCCAGTTTGGGAAGAGTCAGAAGAGCACGGTCACTTCGTGGGCAATCCAAAGGCATCAAGGCTGTAACCGGAATTGTTATTCCAGTTCTTGAAGACACCATTGATCAATCAATGGGATTGGCAGCCAGCATGTCTGCAAGAGGATTCGGTCGCAAGGGAAATAGATCTAACACCCAAGTAATTGGAGCAAGACTCCTGGCTTTCCTAGCTATCTGTCTCATCGTTACTGGATCAGCTCTACTGTTGTTCTCTCCTGAACAACAAACTCTTGAACTAGTGATTCTGTTTGTTGGATTGGTGGCAGCTGGGTTCTCTGTAAAACTTTCATCTGCCAGAGCAACTATCACAAGATATAAAAAAGAACCGTGGCGTTTAGGAGACGTCATAATTCTTGCAATCTCATTTGTCTTAGTTGTCTTAGCCTTTGGTGGTGTATTCGCCAAATGATTCAACTAAAAGATTTGAGCTTCAGCTATCTAAAATCAGATGGCTCAAAAGTTTCTGAAACTCCCCAACTCAATAACGTTAACCTGACTATCAACCCAGGTGAATTCGTTTTAGTTTGTGGACCAACTGGATCCGGGAAATCAACTTTCCTAAAAGCACTCAATGGTCTTGCTCCAAGTTTCACCGGAGGTGTCATCGAAGGTGAACTCATCATTGATGGGGTCAACCTAATCGGTCTAGAACCACATGAGTTTGCAAGCAAGGTTGGCTATGTAAACCAACAACCAGAAAATGCATTCGTAGGCGACACCGTTATCGATGAGATTGTTTACTGTGCCGAGCAACTAGGTCTTCCAATATCTGACATCAATTCATCAGTTGAAAAGATCTCTGTTCTTCTTGAAATATCCGATCTTCTTGAGCGACCACTTGCAACTCTCTCGGGTGGTCAGCAGCAACGTGTTGCAATTGCATCAGCACTTGTTGCGGGTCAGAAGATATTGCTCTTGGATGAACCAACTTCAGCACTTGATCTTCAAGGTGCATCAGAAGTCCTTAGAGTCTTGCAAAGACTCAGTTCAGAAGAAGGTGTGACTGTTCTACTTGCAGAGCACCGTATCTCTCGAGTTATTGCTGCTGTTGATTCCGTTTTGGTTGTTCACGGTGATGGCAGCGTTACTAAAGGACCAACTGAAACACAATTCAATGACTCCAGATTTGCTCCACCAATTATTGAGCTTGGACTAAAGCTTGGTTGGAAACCACTTCCTGTTTCAACTAGCTCAGCCAGTAAGAAGTGGACTGAGACAAAGCCTCGCTTCATTGCTAAGACTCCTTTTGCCCCAACAGAAGATGTCCTCAGAGTTCAGAACTTAGAAGTTAACTTCGGTTCTCTAGAGGCTCTTCAATCAACCTCATTTACTTTGCAGGGCAATCAGATAACTTCACTGATGGGTGAGAACGGCTCAGGTAAGACAACTCTTTGTTGGGCTATTCAGGGTTCTGGAACTAGGACCAAGGGAAGCGTAATCACCTCAAAGGGTGAAACTGCAGAGCTTTCATCTAACGAACGTTTAGAAGTCATCACCATGGTTCCCCAACGCGCAGCTGATCTTCTCTTTCTCTCGACCCTTAGTGCTGAACTGGAAGAGTCAGACAGATTTGCTGATGTTGAACCCGGCAGTACAGCCAAGCTATTCAAGTCTTTAGCAGGACGTATTGACACATCCATTCACCCGAGAGATCTCTCAGCAGGTCAACAGCTCTCACTCGTTCTTGCCATTCAACTTGTGAAGCAAGCCAAGATTCTGATTCTTGATGAGCCAACCCGAGGTCTTGATTACTCGGCTAAGCACGCTCTTGCTAAGCAGCTGAACAGCATCAGATCTGCCGATAGGTCTGTGCTCATAGCAACTCATGACATTGAGTTCGTTGCCATGGTTTCAGACCGAGTGTTAGTCCTTGAAGATGGAAAGCTGATTACTGACAGCACACCGATTGAGGTTCTAGGAGCAGGTTCAAAGTTTGCTTCCCAACTGGCGGAGATATCTAATGAACCAGGTCTCATTAGCCTTGAGCAGGTGCAGCTATGAAGTTCATAATCTCAAGACTGAGTATCGCTCTGGCTGGTTTTGGTAGCTTGCTGATGTTCGCTTGGCCGCTACTCATTGCTCAAAGTTCAACAAGTGAAACTCAACTCGCTCAGTCCGTCTTCATTGTTCTGATGCCTTTGATTTTGATGTTGATTCTTGTTGAGTTTGCAACAGGAGACATCAGCTCTAAACAACTTGCTCTGCTCGGTGTTCTAGTAGCACTGAATGCTGTCATCAGACTCTTGGGAGCTGGAACAGCGGGAATAGAAACCTCTTTCTTCCTGATTATCTTGGGAGCTTATGTTTTTGGAAGTGGATTTGGTTTCATCCTTGGATCTGGATCAATCTTTGTATCTGCTCTACTAACCGGCGGAGTGGGACCTTGGCTACCTTTCCAGATGATGGGTGCAGCTCTAGTTGGTTTAGGAGCAGGACTTATCCCCCAGGTAAATAGAACATGGCTAACGAAGATCTATCTAGTTCTCTATGCAGTTATTGCCAGCTTTGTTTATGGAGCTCTAATGACTTTATGGAACTGGCCATACTTAGCTGGAACTGGAACACAGATTAGTTATGTTGCTGGTGATCCTTTGTTGGGCAACCTAACCAGATTCCTTCAATACGAAATTGTGACAGGTGGTCTTCTCTGGGATACCGGTAGAGCTATCACTACCTCACTTCTTATTCTCTTAACTGGCACAGCCCTGATCGCCACTCTAAAAAGAGCAGCAACCAGGGCTGGCGTTGGAAGAAATACTTAGGCTGTCGGGTAGAAAGCAAGTAGAACTGTTGCAACGATAGTTGCAGCTAGAAGCATTAGACCTGACTTGTATGTGTACTTGAACTCTTTACGAACAATGTGAGTCAGGTTAGCTAGAACCATAACTAGAACAAGCCCTGCACCTGCAGCAATACCTAGTGGTAAAGCCCAGTCAAAGTTGAAGACTGTTACTGCTACCGGGGCCAAGATAACTCCAAGGCCACCTAGTAGCTCGGCTAGACCAATGAACTTAGTTGATCCCTTAGGGAACTTCTCAACCCAGCCCCAGCCTCTAGCTAGTAGGTCAGCATCTGATGTGCGAAGTTTGTCGAGACCTGCTTTGACGAATGCGTAAGCAACGAATAGGGATGCTGCAAGAGCAGCGATAGTGATGAAGATTTCCATGAGAACCTTTCAAAGTTTCTTGTATTTATGTTGAGTCAGATTTAGACTTCACTTAGTAAAGCACCACTTGACTAATCTTGTCAAGTCCCCCTTTACTAAGGCGTGTCGCAAAGAGAGGAACCCTTGGAAGTCAAAGTTAAAGCAGCTAGAACCCAAGACGGTTGGGCTGCCGAAGTTAAGGGACCTGAAGGCTTCACTGTGACCGCTAGAAGACTCGACCAGTGCAAAGACCTAGTTGTAGAACGAATCAAGACTTTAGAAGAACAAAAGGGTAACTCTGAGGTTTGTGAAGTAGTCGTCAAAGTTGATGCTGAACTTCCAGGGATCATTTGTGATCTAGAAGCAGCCAAATACAAGATGCAAGAAGCCCAAAAACTTCAAGATGAAGCATCGGCTGAAATTAGAGCTGTTGTTTCAAGAATGAGAGATGAAGGTCTCACCATGAGAGACATCGCAGTTCTGCTCGGGGTATCCCCTCAACGTGTAGCGCAACTAATCGGCTAATCCTCAAACTTAAAGAAAATCAGCGGCCACATAAGTGACCGCTGATTTCTTTTTAGCGTCTATTAGGAAGCGGTAAGTGCAGGAATGATAGCTCCTGAGAATACCTGCCATGCAAGAAGAGACTTCGCTACGAAGCTAAGTGTGATGTACACACGCTCACCGAATAGGTAGTCCTTCCACTTTCCAACCTGCTTGTACTGCAGAGCCTGGTTGATTGCGAAAGTGTTGAATGCGATGAAGATGGTGATGATGATTCCGTATACGAAACCAGGAATCTCATTCTGACCTTCGTAACCTGGACGGAATACAGAGATGAAGATGATGATCCAAGGAACAACACCGGTCATACAACCCATGATGAATGGCAGACCCTTACCGTTACCTGGCTTCTCGTACTTCTCCTGAAGAGCACCGAACAAGATCATGCTTGCGTTCACAGCGAATACTGCGATCAGACCAGCGAAGTCAGTGAAACCGTTCAACAGCATGATTGAAGTAATCATGATTGAAGATGACAGTGAGTACTCAGTCCAACGGAAGTAGTTGTGTGTGTTAGCTAGACCATCGAAGTAACGCTTCTTGAACCATGGAGAAATGATTAGGAAGTGGAAGATAGCTGAAAGCAAAAGGAAGGCAATGATTGCTCCACCTAGGTTGATGGTAAACAGTTCAACTGTTGTTGGCTCAGGGAAAGTGAATGTCTGTCCACCCTGAGTGAAGGTTTGACCTGGCTTGAATCCCGGAGGGCCATCCATCCAAGTTGCTGTTACTGGGAAGTATCCCTGAACTTCTACCTGCACAAGAATTGCAGTTAGAGAAATAGCGGAGAACAAGTGCAATAGACCAGCAACTAGGTTGTATCTAGTTAGGCCCTTCTCACTGATCTTTCCTGCTGCCTTAGCAGCTT
>JACCDN010884756.1_pt1 | contig 39565 bp, 37 predicted proteins | sample 7441691 | NCBI WGS metagenome assembly JACCDN01 (sample SAMN15323439, study PRJNA562643) | freshwater metagenome | isolation source: river surface water | place: USA:Blue River Watershed | collected 2017-08-16 | reverse complement strand
TATTTATTCAGCACCTTATTAAATAAGAAAGCTTACAAACATTGCAAATAGCCATTCTTTGTGGTTTAATAGGCGCCTAACCCTTCGTCTGGGACAGGTAGGAGATGACAATGACAACATTCACACACAGTTTTAAGGCGTTTAAGGCTTTAGCCGGTAGTCTAAAGGCAGCCATGCCAGACGCTTCAGATATGGCTTTTGAACTCCAGCATCTGCGAGCGAGTGCCTCTCAACAAGAAGAAGGTACCTTTTTAGTGCAGACCCAAGGTTTTTTAAAGCGCTTAAAATTACGCATTGATGAGGCCGTGGTTGATAACAATAACCCAGAGATCCTTAAGCATTTAGAAAAGCTCTTTTCAACCTTCGGTGATTTTATGCAGGGTGCGGAGCCTCAACTCGCGGCTGATATAAAAGCAGCCTTGGCACAAGAAGGCGTTGACAAGAAACAGGCATTATTGAAACTGCTAGAGGAACAGAAATTTGCAGCAGCTTTAGGGCCTCATCTCAAAGCATTCTTCACAGCGCCGAATCTTACTCGGCAAGAGCATGTGGATGCTATCAAAGGCCGGATGAGTGAATCCATGGGTGAGCTTCATCAGCGTGTGAGTGATCAGGCTATTTATGATCCTGAGAAGGCTCCTTGGTTGTATTTCTTCAAGCTCTTATTTAATCTGGTAGAAATGCTCTCAGCACCACCTCTACGTAGCTCGGTACAGAAGGAAGAGTCTCATGCGGCAAAACCAATGCTTATTCCTATGCCTAGGTAAACCACTTTAAGCCCCTAAAACAAAAACCTTTTAGGTTTTTGTTTTAGGGGCGAAGCTTTTCATCCCTCCTTTGAAGGCTTAGGCAGTGAATCCTTTTTGTTCTTGGCTTCTACACCCTTACTTATACTAGATTTAGACTGATCCAAGCCCGTATTAAGCGCAGCCTGACCAGCCTTCGCGCCGGAATCGAATCCACCCTTGGCTTCTTTGACCATATCGCTTGGATCGGAGGTTTCGGTAGGTCCGCCTATCCAACGCATAATCTGGTTGGGTAATAGATAGATAAGCGAAAAAGATTTATTCACAATCGCCATGATCAAAAAGATATACATCAGCAATATGGCGATAAAGCTAAATAAGGTTGGACTGCTTGCAGTATTAATGGCCGGTAAGAAGCCGAAATTAATCATTGCAATACCCGCGCGCAGTAACCCAGCGCCCAGGATAAACCCAAAAAGCATGAGCATGGGCCGCAGAAAGACATTCGCGAGCAGTATAAGTGGTTGTCCTACCTTCCCTAGATCCTCTCCTGAAGGATGAGCCAGGGCCAGTGCCACAATGGGCGCACCGACTACCGCTTCGATGACCGCAATAATCCAACCAAAAGCAGCTGTTGTAAAAATTAAATAAGGTACCATGGGCAGATAAATATTAAGGGTGGCACCCCCTGTCCACAACATAGCTCCCAAACCAAAGATAAGGGGCATCACTTGTAAAAGTAACGTTTGTGTAGACCAGGCTAATGGGCTCATACAACTAGCCGAAGAAAGACCTACAGATATAAATACAGACAAGATAATACCCGCGATACACATGCCTTCTGCGGCGAGCATAAGTCCCCATCCGAATTCATGTAGCGAGGCTAAGGGATCCTGCCAAACCTCTCTAACTCTTCCATCATCCTCGCCACTATGGAGTGTTTTACCCGCGACTCTTTTTTCAAATTCTCCCATGATCTTATTTTGTGTTTTACGTAGTCCACCTGGACCATTCAGTATTTTATCAAGAATGCCACTCCCTGTGCTGGCCATGGGTGCGAGCCTTATGCCTTGCGTTGTGATGGTATCGTTCTCTGAATCCACACCGTAGTATGCATCCATACGATCAAGATAGGCGTTTAGTTTTTTGGTTTCATAGTTGGGGGCCTGGCCATTAATCAAGCTATTCAACGCTGTGTTCTGCGTGGCGCCTAGTAGGGTATTCCAGGCACCTGCAAGCGGCATATTATTCGTGGTATCAAGCGGGGTTTTAATGGGGACATTTGTGGCTACGGGCAGCTTGCTATAGTCATTATTTTGAGATACGGCAGAAGACTTGACCAGTGCATAATAATAACTGCCCGCATGAATCCAACCATACGATTGTACATCTTTTATATTATTATCTCCTAAGCGGGTACCACTGCTTATATCATTGCCATCAATGCCTTGTTCCCAGCTTGCGGCATTGGAGGCGTCGGGTGACATCTGTACACCCTGAGACAATTGTGTGATTTGGCCTATATAAGCTTGTTTGGCGAGTAAGTAATAACCCGGATCAGGGGGGGTGTAAAAACGACCATCGAGATCGCCTGTGCTACTTAAGCGCGTTTGTGCAATAAGTGTTGCAGCAGGATCGACAACCCCAAACATAGACTGTAAGGCCGCAACTTTAATCGCCAATCGCTGGGCAATGGTGGCATTGTTAAAGGTGTCTCGCGTATTGGTACTGTCCAGTATGGATGTTACTTCAAAAGAACCACAGACTGAACTGAGACTAGAAGGTGTGGGGGTGTTGAGTCCCACATTGACTGTGGCAGAAAGAGAGAGCGCAGCAGGGCTGCCATCGGGATTACTGGCCGTAATAGAAGGCGTTGTGGTTGTCTGGTTCACAAAAACACGTACAGGACCATATTGCTGCATATTACCGGGTACGGTCGAGAGCTCTGTCATGTTATTGAGTGCATGCATGCAGGTACTGGCCATCATCACTTGTTGCACCAGCTGGCTGAGTGGACCATCCATTCTCGGATCAGCAGCTTGTGCACCACCCGTGATCACAGCCGAGGCATTCGATACCACCGATATATCTCTAGACAGCTGGTTGAGAATCACATTCCACACCGAATTGGCAGCCCCAATCCCATTGAGCACAATCCATACCACGGTCATCTGTACGACCGAATAACCCGAGGTAGGGCCTGGTACCATTAAGAGGGTGCCTAGAAAAGCACGCATCGGTACCCAGGCCGACATTTTCTTACCCATGGCCTCGCCTTCGCGTGCGGTATTAATGGTGGAAGAAACACCAATATAGGAAATCACCAAAACACCCACGGTCAGGATAATGTAGTTAAAGCGTTCGAACATCAGTGCAAGTGTGGTATTGGCATCGCCACTTAATTGAATAGAGCCTACATTACCGCCAAAGACCATGCCTAAATAAATTTTAGAGCGATCAGTCGGTGCCACGGAAAAAATAGTGGCCAGCGCTTCGGTACAAAGTAAACAGCCTATTAGGGTTAATAGGGCCTTAAAACGTTTGGATTTAAACATTCGAGGTCCTTTTAGATCCAGAGACAAAACGACACCATTCTGAAAGTGAACAGCCCAATTTGCGTTGGCTGATTTGAAAATGCCAGAAATGAAAACGAAAGGCTTGGGATAAAGCATAGATAATTAGTGCAGCACTAATACACGTGCCCATAAAATTGCCAAGACAAATCAAGACGATCGTATAGATAAGCAAGAGTCCTGCAACGAAAACAAAGAGCATCGCCAGGGCTTTATAATCTTCCGATTTTTCGGCTAAAGCCGTATCGCTGAGGGCTTGTTCTTCGACCACGGTTTCAAAGTCTTCTAGTTTTCCCGGGGGCGCTGGTTTTAAAAGTCTTCTTGCTAAATTAATAAAGTAGATAGCGGTGTCTTTGTTGTCTTGAAGATTCGCCCAACGATCGACCCGAATATCAATGATCTGTGAAGCAACCTTCTTAAACCCACTGAACAACCCCATACCTATACCCCACGATCATTACAACTGGCAAATGATACACCCTAGGGATATTATTATAAGTAGATTCTTTCAGAGGTGCCACCACAGATGCCTGATTTACACTTAGATGCGGTCCATGCTTTTTGGGATAGTTATGATCGTCGCACGCTCTATAGGGTGATTGTTGCACTTGAGCGTGTGGAACACTGGGCCTTAGATAGCCATGAACAGGTGGAAGCTACCTTGCTACAGTTGGGTGAGGTTATGGATCACGCACCCGATGTCACGCTCGATCAGGAGGCTGCCTTTGTGCGTGTTTTAGCGACTGTGCGGGCCAGCCGTGCGCTACGTTTGCTACAAGCCTTGGATGCTGCCAAGCCCGGGGCTGCTTCTCAACTCCTTATGTATGCCGAAGCCAACACAGGCGCAGAAGCTTTAAAGCCTGATCCTTTTGCAGAGCTTTTTCTAAGACGCAATTTAGTCTTTGAACGTCTACAATTGTTATCAAGAATCTTTGCACCCCAACGGGTGTCCTTGGTGCTGAAAGCTTTGGAGCAAAGTGCGGTTTAAAGGAGAGTTTAATGACTGACCAGAAAAAAAGTAGGGGTTATTTGATGGCATGGGTGAGTGGTGTTGGCCTGATGGCTGTGTTCTATGCATGGGTTGCGGGTGCAGCAGCATCCTCGCCTGCCCAGTCGCCCACCACGGTTACAGTCAAACAGAATCCTGTCGATCCAGCTGTTCAAAAAATGCTTGATCAAAGAGATGCCACTATACAAGATCAGCAAAACACGGCGATTCAAGAGGATATGTATCATCCAACGACGCTTTCTCCTGCCGATACGCTGGTCACTCAGCATTTATCAGGCTATTGTGCTTCTGGGATGGAAACGGGCCTTTGTTCTAGCGATCCTTTACGCATGTTTGGGGATATGAAAGTTTCAAGTATTCTTAGCGGTAGTAGTTATGATGATGCGAGTAAAGCAGCGGCACAAGCTTTTCTAAAAACCTTATTAATGCCCTTGGACAATTCGGCCGTGAGTAGTTTTCAGAGCTATGGTGAAATCAATGCCGATATGCTCTCGAAAAATCCAACGCTTAAACAACAATATGTGCAGGCTTTATCGGATGAAGCTTTATTGTCGGTGGTGCGAGAAGCATTTGCTGGGATGATGGCCAAACGAACCCCTCCCATAGCCTCGCAAGGTTCAGAGGCCATGCCTTCTGAAATGGCCTTGATGGAGCAAGATGTGTTACAGCGCTGGATGAATAATAGCTGGAAAACAGATCTTGCAGGTTTAAGCCCTGAACAAATACAACAAGAAATAGCCTTGATGCAAGCTTCGCAGCTTTACATGGAATATCAACGCTATCAACAAATGGAGCGTGTCGAGGCTTTATTGGCGGTCTCTGTTTTACAGAATTATCGTACCCAGAAAAACGCGAATGCGTTGATTGCTAAAACAACGACAGTACCCGATACCAGCACATACGCTTCAGAGGGTGTGGATGATAGTGCTCAATAAAAACGCTATAAAAGGGATAGGTTAGATGCGAGCATTGTCCTTGCCGGCTTATGGCGGTTATGTTTTATTAACCTTTGTGCTTTGGAACGCCTGGAATGCCACAGCGCTATGTCTCGATCTTTTAGCCATGGGTGCTTTAAGCAGTGTGGTCTTAGGGTTGGGTGCTGCTTTAGCAACGGCCTATTATTATCCCAGTGCTTTGGCGCATAGCAAAAGTACCCACCTGCAAGTCCTCTCTCCCTTAAAAAATTATGGCGCCTGGCTTTTAAGCTGCGTCGCCCTTTGCATACTGAGTTATTATTTTTTTTATGGCTTAGAACAAAATACACAGCTGAATCCGCGCTTATATGGATTAGCCAGTGGTACGATGTGGGGTGTATTTCAACAGCATGCTTTAAGCGTAGGGCTTTGGCCTTGGCTGCTTTCTATTTTTCTAGGGTTGGGAGTAGCCTACGCCACTGTTGTTTTTAAAAGAAGGCCTTTGTTAAGCGAGTTATGTCTGCTGTCTATTAAAAACACCCGAACAAAAGCCATTTTACATAGTTTATTATCTATTCCTTTAGATTTAGTGAAAATAGCTTGGTGTGTAGTGACGGCAAGCTTTATGGCACTCTGGATAGCCTCCTTGCTTGCAGGTCTTTTTCATTGGGAATCGCTCTTTGTAAGACCGCTTCGGCTCATTTTTATGGGGGGGCTTATTGTATTTGTGTTAAGAAAACCAAGCCTACAGCTGGTGCTATGGATGGAAAAATCGAAGGTCTCGATTGCGACTATTTTATTCATTTATTTGTGCATTTTTATCGGTTGTTTACTGTGGTTACATGCCACGGCCGATGCGGTTACTTTAGGGGCTGAGTTAAACCAACCGGATGTTATCATAAAAAGTGTTATCAATGGGCCTCTCACAGCCGAATCATTAAAGACACATGTGTGTATCCTCATGGTTGGCTGGTGGTCTTTATGGTTGCCTTGGATGGCATCGAAGGCGGCTAAAACAGCCTTGGGTGGTTCAATGCTGGGTGCTTTGTTAAAGCTTAGCCTGCCAGTCTTGCTCATTTTTGGCATAGGCCTGCGCATGATTAGCGTAGAGCAGTCTACGGTTCTTAGTGTTTTTCTGAATAAACCCTGGGTGCAAAGTTTAGCTTGGTGCCTGCTTTGTCTATGGTTGCGCTCGATCTGGGGAGGAATGTATAACGTGGGAGATCTTCAGCGTGGTGCCATGATTGCGCTTCGGCCCTTATCTAAACGCTCGCTCAATCGTTGGATGACGGTGGTTTTTGCCTGGCTGTCTTGTTATTTATTGGGGTATTTTATGTTGGGTTGGAGGCTCACGCAATGGATAGTGGGTGCTGCAGCGTGTGTGATGATCGTATTAGCATTGGCCTTTAGCGTGGCATGGGTATCATCTTTAATGCCTTCTCGGGTCTTAAAGAAATGCAGATTTCTGGGTTTATCTTAGATCGCTTGGCTAATTGAAAGCGAAAGCTTTGTGCGAGTGTGGCCGTTAATAAAACCATTTCCATAGGCGCCAGATGACTTGCAATACACATATGGGGTCCAGCACCAAAGGGTAAATAAGCAAAAGGATGGGAAATGCCTGTGGGTTCTAAAAAGCGCTCTGGCCTAAAGCTGTTAGGATTATCCCAATAGTCCGGGTTACGGTGCAAGCTATAAATATGTAACATGAGAGAGGAACCTTTGGGGATGTCGACACCCAAAATAGTATCGGCCTCCAGATTGGTACGAGGAATACTCCAAATAGCCGGATAAAGCCTTGAGGTCTCTAAGAGAATAGCACGGGTTATCACAAGATGGGGAATATCATCCCAGGTAGGCTTACGTCCTTGTAGGACCTGCGTGAGCTCGGCTTCTAATTTTAATTGGTATTCAGGGTGTAGCGCCAATAAATACCACATCCAGCTTAAAGTGCAGGCTGTGGTTTCATGACCTGTAACGATATGGGTTTTTAATTCACCTAGGATCTGATGATCGCTGAGTAAAGTTTGGGTTTTTTCATCGGTGATAGCCAATAAACGTTGTAATAAATCGTTTTTGTCTTGCATTGTTTTTCGTCGTTCTTGGATGATGCCTAATAACAAACGATCCATCTGATGCTTATACAAGCGAAAGCGAAGGCCATCGAGTATATGATCCAAACCAAACCAAAACGGTGCGTGTGAACAATAAAAATTGCAAAACCGCGATTGACGTTCCAAGCGCTTGAGTGCAGGCGCTTCAAAGGCTTGAGAAAACATCAGCGTTGATACAATACGTAAATTAAGGAAATTCATTTCAGCTAACATATCGATGCTTTTGGGACATTTTTCTTGCCAGCGTTGAATTAAGTTTTGTGCGAGATCGACAATCACAGGGGTGTAGTATTTAACCGTATTTTTCTGATAGAAGGGCAGGGCTGCGCGACGGCGAATTTTCCAAGGTTCGTCTTCTCGGGTTAAGAGTCCATCTCCAAAAAAAGGAAACATAATTTTTTGATAAAAGAAGGGGTCTCGTTTATAACCGTGATGATGGGTTTTGAGAATATGTTCGAAGGCTTTGGCACCTGTAATTAAAAATTGAGCGCGCGCTTGTAGGTAAATAACCTCTCCAAATTGCCTGGACAGTTTAAGAGGATAATCCAAAGACCAGTACCGTTCGTTTTGTTTTCCTTCACTGATCAACGCTAACCAAGAAGGACCCTGTTTGGGCTTGGATCTTCCTTTGAAAAGCACTAAGGTTTCCTTTTAGGGGAAGAACTCAAGTGGGGTCCTGCCATCGTGGGCTCGGTACTTGCACTTAAATGACGTCGCAGATGTTGTTGGCGTCGGTATTCCCCTGTATCCTGAGGCACGGTGCTAACATTTGCATCCAGCGCTTCACTGTGTGCCAGCAGCTCGGCTCTGAGTTGTTCATTTAAGGCCTTATTTTGGGCTTTATCAGCCTCTGTGTTCAGATTGAACTTCGGGGTTGTGGCACCCAAAATGGTTTTTAGACGCTCTACCATCCATTCAACATGGTGTAAATCTAAATCCAAGCAATGGGCAATATAGCTGAGGGAATCGGTGCAGCCCATCAGATACCAACATTGCATCCAGACTGAGATCGAAGCATCGCCCGTATCACCTCCGACAATGCCGTTATCATCATTAAACTCAAGACGACAATCTAAACAGCGATAACGGTGATTATGTTCAGAGTCTGAGGGCAGTTGGGGTAATCGTCGGATATTATTGGAGTGACAATCTGTGCAATGCACCCCGGTGGGCCAGCGCGCTTGGCGCAAGGCCTGATAGGCTTCGGGTAATTGCATCATTTCTTTAATTTGAGCCGCTCGCGCATCGGGCGCATCTTCGGGGGGCATGTCTAACAGTGCATCGAGTACTTCTAAATGACGTCGTACAGCGTTTTCAATCGGTACTGGCGGTGTGTCTCCAAGAGATTGTCGTATACGCGCTAGCTGTGCATCCATCGTCTGCACATCGAGCGGATCGTTAGACACCGAGCCTACAGCCTCTTGGGGCTGTATACCTTTCCAGTCTTTGATCGACATCTTGAATTTTGTCCACCACTCGCTTAAAAAAGCCATACATTTTGTCCTAAAATCCCTTTAAATCAGTTTCCAGTATACACGAAAAAGGATTCGTGACCCAAGTGAGTTGGCGTTCATGATATGAGAAATAGCCACCTTTGAGGGTGCAGGGATGTTAAAGCAAGTAGGCGATTATTCGAACGGAAAGCTTCGAAATGCTTCAGGGTGATCTTAACGCGTAGCCTCTACAACACGCTTTTCGCCAGACCATGTAAGCGATTCCAACGCCAGGTTTTCGAGGTGTGTCATATCGCGAGATTCCAAGGTTTGGAATAATTGCATGAGCTGTTTCAGCGGTTTTGGAAAGTCTAGGCTATCCACTTTTGTGTGGTGATGCGCTTCCAATTGCAATACGTTGGTCAATTGATCAAGATGTGCTTTCACGATCTTCAGGTAAATGGAAAGATGTTTCAAAGCCGATTCGAGTGCTGTATCGAACGACTGCAGTTCTTCTGGAAAGGCTGCCAGATTCCTTTGAACGATCGGTGCATGCATGCATTTGATGAATAACGCTGTGTTTGAAAGTGCAGGTTGATCAGCGGTGTCTCTTAATAGGGGTAATAGATCGATCACAAACTGGTGGATAAGGGTCATTTCCTCAATCTGTTGAATACGATCCGATAATTTTTTAAGCTGCACAATATCCCAGGTCGTGCCTTTAACGCTCGTAATACCTTTTTCACGCAGCGCTTCAATAATCTGTGTGCTATTTAAAAAATGATCCTGGCATTCATCCATAAAGGCTCGACACTGGTAAGCAATGCTATTCAAGCGGATGCGATCCAGTACTTTTTGCAATTGGCTTAAGACCCATTGGCCTCCTTCAGGTGCCGTGAATCCTTCTTCATTCAGTGCTTTTACCATTTGGCGTTGCGAATATTTTTTTTCCTGATAATGCTTGATAATCGGTTCTAGTAAAAAAGCAAATAAAATAGCGGTATCGATTTTGGGTTTATTTACCCGTCCAATCACTTCGGCTGCATGGGGGTTTCCTGATTTGGCAGTGGTCATTTTTAAGCCCTCGCGGATGAGTTTGCCATGCAAGGTTCTTTGTATTTCAGCATGCTTTGTTAAGGCTTCCAAGATGGGTGCGGTTACAAAGGGTTGATCAGCACACAAGAAAGGTACATCTGATCCTAGGAGTAACTGCGCAAAGGACCGATTGTTAGCTAATTTGCCTAGTTCTAAAATCAAGAGCGTGGCCCCTTTTTGCTTGCAGCACTGCAGCGCTTTTTGAAGTTCAGGCCATTGTACAGATTTTTGGTGCAAAAGTGTTTCAACAAAGGTATCCAGAATCTGTGCCGTGGGCATTTGATGCTGTATAAAAGCTGTGCTGAGTGCATGGGCTTTGGGGTCAAAGCTATCCTTTACGTGGTTTGAGAGTGCTTGTGTTGCTTGAAGACGATCGACAAAACGGGCATGTTGCCCGCTTTTTTGTGCGGGTATTTTAACGTAGTATGCAATATACAGCAGAGACTCTGACATGTACGCCCCCTGTCATTTCCACTATTTTCATGATGTCCAGAGGTCAAGGTAAATCGCTTAGGCAAAACAGTCAAGAAGAAAATAACACTTCTTCTTCTGAACGCTTTGTTAAAACCTCGACACCCTGATGGGTAACTAACAAGGTATGTTCCCATTGTGCCGACAAACCATGGTCCTTGGTGACAACGGTCCAGCCATCATTCAATAATTTAATATCGCGCTTATTGCTATTAATCATGGGTTCGATGGTAAAAGTCATGCCGGGTTGTAAGAGTGCTCCGCTGCCTGCTTGGCCGTAATGGACTATCTGTAATTCGGGCTCATGAAAGAGTGTCCCTATGCCATGTCCACAGTATTCACGCACGACGCTGTAGTGGTGGGATTCGGCATGTTGTTGGATAGCGGCCCCAATATCACCCAATCGTGCTCCAGGTTTGACGGCCCGAATACCACGGTATAAACATTCTTGGGTAACACGACTTAAACGTTTAGCCAGGATAGAGCAATCGCCTACGAGGAACATCTTGCTGGTATCGCCATGATAGCCATCTTTAATCACGGTCACATCAATGTTAATAATATCGCCATTTTTTAGAGGACGTTCATTGGGAATACCGTGGCAAACCACGTGGTTAACAGAAGTACAAATCGATTTTGGGAAAGGGGTCTTCGAACCACCTTGGTAGCCTAAGCAGGCAGGGATCGCTTGTTGTACGTCTACAATATAGCGATGACAGCGTTCATCCAGTGCGAGCGTACTAACGCCTGGTTGTACAAAGGGCTCGATCATTTCCAATACATCTGCGGCCAATCGTCCCGCAATACGCATTTTTTCAATGGCTTCAGGGGTCTTGAGTGAAAAGGTCGTCAATCGTAAATCCCTTCTAAGTTCTATGGTTTGATTTGTAAACAGATCTCATGGTATAAGGCTCTCTCTGAATACGCAATATTGTGTATTCAAATTCACACACGAGCCGTCACGTTATCTAGGGTGCCTACTGAGTCTTCGGGCAAAGTCGGGTTGGATAGCGGGGCTTGTGGAGGCTTAACCCTTGTTTTAGGAGTGTTTATGACTGTTTCTGTCAGTATGCGTGAGATGTTAGAGGCCGGACTTCATTTCGGTCATTTAACTCGCTTTAGAAATCCCTCGATGATCCCCTACATTTACGGTATTCAAAATGGGGTTCATATCATTAACTTGGAACATACGGTATCCATGTTTCGCGAGGCCCTTCATTTTGTACACAAGATTGCAGCCCGAGGGGGTAAAATACTCTTCGTAGGCACCAAGCGTTCAGCAAAGTCTGCCATTGCTACCTATGCCAAACAATGTGGGATGCCCTATGTGGATCACCGTTGGTTGGGGGGGCAGTTAACCAATTATAAAACCATTAAACAATCCGTGCGACGTCTGAGAGACCTTGAGAACATGGTGCAAGATGGTACGCTGGACCATTTAACTAAAAAAGAAGGTCTAAAACTCATGCGTGAGCTTGAGCATTTAGATCGGGGCTTGGGCGGTATCAAGGAAATGGGTGGATTGCCGGATGCCCTTTTTGTGATTGATGTGGGTAACGAGAAAATTGCTATTAAAGAAGCCAATCGTTTAAGTATTCCTGTTATCGGTGTTGTCGATACCAACCATAATCCAGCAGGGGTTGAATATCCTATCCCAGGTAATGATGATGCTATCCGTGCAGTAGAATATTATGTGCGTATGGTGGTAGAGACGATTCTCGAAGCCAGACAAAGCGAACGTGCAGAGGCTTTTGCACAGACTGCGGGTAAAGCGGATAAACCAGCTGCTGATCAAGAGAAGGTGTAAGGATGGATATTACAGCCGCATTGGTAAAAGAACTGCGAGAACGTACCCAGGCCAGCATGATGGACTGCAAGCGCGCTTTGGTGGCTTCACAAGGCAACATTGAAGAAGCGATTCAGGCGATGCGCAAAGCGGGTCAATCGAAGGCAGAGAAAAAAGCCTCAAGAACCACCGCAGAAGGTGTGGTCGAGGCTTTGTGTTCTCAGGATGCCAAATCCGCTGTCTTACTCGAAATTAATTGCGAGACGGATTTTGTAGGCCGTGAACAAAAGTTTAGACAGTTTGCAAGCAGTGCCTTGGCGCATGCTTTAGCATTAGGGGCAAAACCAGAGGCTTTTGAAACCCTCAAAGCAACCATGGAGCCTGAACGCTTAGAATTGGTGGCACAGCTTGGAGAAAATATTAGTATCCGGCGTATGGCTTTTCATCACACCGATGAAGGACTTGTGGGAACCTATTTGCATGGCGGTAGTGTTGAAGGGGGCGCACGCATTGGGGTTTTAGTGCTTTTAAAACAAGGCACGGCTGCGATTGCACGTGATGTGGCGATGCATATAGCTGCCATGTCGCCTGAATATCTGCAGTCCACCGATATCCCAGCTGATCGCTTAGAGAAAGAGCGCGAGGTTGCGTTGGCAGAATATGAAAAGAGTGCGCAGGTTGCACAGGCACATTTGCGTGAGCCTATTATTGCCGGCAAGTTAAAGAAATTTATGGCAGGTATCACCTTGTTGGAACAGCCTTATGTGCGAGATCCCAGCAAGACGGTCAAAGCTTTTTTGGAAGCCTCCAAAGCCGAAGTTCAACATTTTGTGCGCTTTGCAGTGGGTGAAGGTATTCAAAAGAAGACGGATGATTTCGTCAGCGAGGTGATGGCCCAAGCGCGGGGGGATGCGTAGGTGCAATCGACAGCACAACCGCTTTATCGTCGTGTGTTGCTGAAATTAAGCGGTGAGGCTTTATTAGGAGACAAAACCTTTGGGATCGATCCTTCAGTCCTCGATCAACTAGCCTCTGATGTGATATCGCTTCTTCAACACAAGGTGCAGGTAGGCTTAGTGATTGGCGGCGGTAATTTCTTTAGGGGAGAAGCCCTCTCAGCCATAGGGATCGGTCGTATTACAGGCGATCAAATGGGCATGTTGGCCACCACTATCAATGCATTAGCGATGCGAGATGCTTTGGAAAGAGCGGGCTTTAGCGCTCAGATTATGTCTGCTTTTCCCATGAGTGGGATTGTCGATCACTATGATCGTCGTAAAGCCATGGATTATTTAAGCCAAGGCACCTTGGTTTTATTTGCAGCAGGTACGGGCAATCCTTTAGTCACGACCGATTCTGCAGCCAGTCTTAGGGCGATTGAAATTGGGGCAGATGTCCTTTTAAAAGCCACGAATGTCGATGGCGTTTATGACAGCGATCCCTATAAAAATCCACAGGCCAAGCGTTATCAAACATTGGCTTATGAAGAAGCACTCAGTCAAGAATTAGGGGTGATGGATTTAACGGCTTTTTGTCAATGCAGGGATCATGGTCTTAACATCCGTGTTTTTAGCATTAGCAAACCGGGTGCACTTTTAAGGGTGGTTCTGGGTGAAGAAGAAGGTACGCTGATACATTAGAGGCATAGAGTATGATACAAGCAATTCAACAGCAAGCATACGATCGTATGCAGAAGTGTCTAGAAAATTTTTCACATAACCTCGCAAAATTAAGAACCGGTCGGGCTCATCCTAGTTTAATTGAAACACTGCCAGTCTTTTGTTATGGCAATACAACCCCCTTAAATCAAGTTGCCTCTATTATGATTGAAGATGCACGCACTTTATCGGTAACACCCTGGGATAAATCGGTGGTACAGGCCATTGATAAAGCGATTCGTTCGGCCGATTTGGGTCTTAATCCTGTCACCTTAGGTCATGTGATAAGGGTTCCGCTACCGGCTTTAACGGAAGAGCGTCGTAAAGAACTGGTCCGTCATTTGGGTAAAGAGGCTGAAGAAGCACGCATTGCTTTACGGGGTATTCGCCGAGATGCCAATACAGCGATTAAGCAATTAAGCAAAAAGAAAGAAATCACCGAAGATGTAGAGCGCTCCGGCGAAGCCGCTATACAGAAGCTCACGGATCGTCTGGTCGCAGAATTGGAGAAAATGGTGGTGGCCAAAGAAAGCGAGTTGATGCATATTTAATGTCTATGCCTTCGCATATTGCAATCATTATGGATGGTAATGGTCGTTGGGCCAGTGCGCGTCATTTACCCCGCATGGCAGGACATCAACAGGGTGTGGAATCGGTGCGGGCTATCATTGAAGCTTGCCTTAAAAAAGAAATTGCCTGTCTAACCTTCTTTGGTTTTAGTAGCGAAAATTGGCGCCGCCCCAAAGCGGAGGTCGATTTTTTATTAAGTTTATTTAGTCGTTTACTGAAAACTGAAATAAAAGCCTTATCGGATAATGGTGTGCGTTTAAGGATCATTGGCGATCGAAGCGTTTTTCCTGAAAGTTTGAAAGCGGCGATCTATGAGGCCGAAGCACAGACTTACGGCGGTACCCGACTCAATCTTAGCATTGCTTTTAACTATGGGGGTCGTTGGGATCTCGTGCAGGCCATGAAGCAAGTCGTAGAAAAAGCCATGCAAGGTGCTATCGATCCTCAGAAGCTAGATGAAGACAGTATAAGCCGCCATTTAGCATTGGCCGATTTACCCGAACCCGATTTACTGATTCGTACCAGTGGTGAATATCGGATCAGCAATTTTTTACTTTGGCAATGTGCGTATACCGAACTGTATTTTAGCGATGTTTTTTGGCCTGATTTTAGAGAGGCACAATTAGAAACGGCACTCATGGCTTATGCACATCGAGAACGTCGTTTTGGGAAAGTTTCAGAAGATGTTGCAGAAGCATCTGATGGGGCTGATGAACATACGGATCTGGAGATAGCGGTTGCTCACATTCATACCGACGCTATTATGCAAAATTCAAATTCCCTCCTGAGCGAAGCGGGAGAGGGTTAGGGTGGGGGTGTACTATTATGCTTAAAAAACGTGTTCTAACAGCCCTATGCCTTATACCCATGGTCATCGCTGCCATTCTCTGGTGCGGTCGCTTGCCTTTTGCATGGCTAAGTGGGGCTATTTTCATCGTGGCGGCTTGGGAATGGAGTCGACTTGCCGGATTTACGACCGCATTAGGCCGCCTGCTTTGTTTGTTACTTATGTTCGTGGTAGGCATCCTGCTGCTTATTGCGTTTGAACGACTGGGTAGTCGTACATCCTTGCGAGCAGGTGTGTTTTTACTGATCCCTGTCTTTTGGTTAATGGCTTTGTTTGCCGTTGTGTTTTATCCAAAATATACAGCTTTCTGGAAATCTCGTTGGGTAGGCATTTTTAGTGGTTGTATGCTCTTAGTGCCGACTGGATTCCTTTTGGTCGCGTTACAGTGTACCGAACCTTCTCTTTTGCTTTATATAGTGGCCCTCGTTTGCGTCTGTGATAGCGCAGCCTATTTTGTGGGTAAGCGCTATGGTCGCACTAAACTGGCGCCTGCTTTAAGTCCTGGTAAAACCTGGGAAGGGGTATTGGGTGGCTTAGCGCTTAGTTTTGTGGTGGTTGGCATAGGCTATGTTTTACTTAAGCCAACACTCTCTGTACCCCATTGGATGCTCTTAAGTTTCATCACCATGATTTTTTCAATCGTGGGCGATCTCTTCGAAAGTCTTTTTAAGCGTCTGCGTGGTTTAAAAGACAGCGGCGCTATTCTACCAGGCCATGGTGGTATTTTAGACCGTCTGGATAGCCTGAATGCTGCAGTACCTTTGTTTAGCCTGGGGTGGATGTTTTTGAGTTGATATGAAGATCTTTGTATTTTTGTTGTCACAAAAAAATACGTGTATAGGGAGATGTGTAATATGTTTCGTGATGAGTCTTTAGAGAAATTAGAAAGAAAACTGTTAACGATGCCCTCTTACCAGTGTAGTATTTTTATTAGTTATCAATGGCGACAAAAAGAAATCGCCAAAGCTCTGCAGAAAACTTTTGAAGCAAAAACAGATGAACACGGACGTCAAAAATATTTAGTGATTCGAGATGAGGATTTTTTGACTAATAATGTTTATATCAAAAATTTTATGAAGATAATTACGCATCCAAAGTTAGATTATGTCCTGCCCATTGTTAGCGCAAGTTATTTTGAATCCGAAAATTGTATGTATGAAGTAGACAAAATATTGAAACGATACTGTTGGGACAGCAGTCTATTACCTTATGTCGTGACCCAGGACACGAATGCCGATGCACACCTTTACTCAGATCCTACTAAGTATAAAAGGCATTGGCAACAGAAGCTTTTAACAGAAGTTGATCCTAAGCGACGAGAAATTTTAGATAATATCATTCGAAATATTGACCGCTTTATTACAGTAATTACAGCACGCATGCGTACTCCTGAAGAAAAGCTTATTTTAAATGACTATCAAGCGATTTTTGAGATTGTGGACAGGAATGAATCAAAAAAAGCGGCGTTATTATCTGAAGGAACAAACCCGAGCTCTTTTGTAGATACAAGGGATGATCCTGTGTCTTCAGTTTCAGCGTCTGCGTCCGATGAAGCTCGCGCTTCGCTAGAACAGCGAGTAACAATGCTTATTTCTACACTCAGTACACTAGGCTCTATGAACCCGCCACCACCAACAGCACCCATGGTTTTTAATACATTCCCTGCGAATTTTGCAGTGCCTGCATTTGTACAGCCACCAGCACCACGAACCCAATCAGAAGAAAGGCTATCAACACCCGAATTTAGACAAGCATACCGAGAAGGTCGAGAATTTGCACTTCAGCAGCATCGCATGCTACAAGAAGCCGAGGCTGAGGCGCAGGCTATGGACGCTGCTGGCCAGCCAGAACCGCAAATATCAGAAGCACAACAAGCGCAAGCCGAAGCAGTATTCCGGCAGGCACAACAGACAATGGCAAGCCTCTTTCAGCAAAGACAAAATGCATTCCATCCGTTTAAGCCATAGGCATAATGGTATCTTGAGGGTCTAAAATTCTATTGCTCCTAAGGCCCATACTTCCTCATAAAAAAACCAGGGCGATTGCACTATAATCAAATAGTGCAATGGGGTTGTATAAAAGACCAAATTATACACTTTTTGGTTCCAATAAATGTGATTGGTTACATTTATTGGAACCAAAAAGTGTAAAGGACATATTTTAGCTCTCTCTTGCATGAAAAAAGTTATCTTTCTCATATAAAACAATTTGTCACGCAGCCTGCTATTTCAGTATAATGGCTCGAATTTTCCTATTTTCCCTGGGTGAGGTTAGTGCTTGAAAACGCCTGAAGCTATTGCAGCCATTCCTATGCGCAATGTGGGTCCGATTAAGATTGCTGGAGATGTGTTGGATGAAGAACTTTATGTTCCGCTGGCCACCCTAGAGACACCCTTATGGCCTTCTGTACGGCGGGGTGCCTTATTGTCGCGTGCTGCTGCAGGGATCCAGGTGGTCGTGGTCGATGCCTGCATGACACGCTCAGTTGTACTAGAAGGGCCCGATGCTAAGACTATCTTGCAGGTAGTAGGCGCCTTAGAATCCCACCGCGAAGCCCTAGAGCAGGTTGTAGCCGGTACCAGTCGTTTTGCCCGTCTTAGAGATTGGCACGTGCAGATGGTTGGCAATTTATTGTATCTACGTTTTGAAATGCAGACAGGCGATGCAGCGGGTCATAATATGGTGACTAAAGCGGCCGATGCCTTAATCGCTTGGCTGTTGCAGCGCTATCCTGCCTTAGCGTATGTATCAATCTCCGCTAATTTTTGTACCGATAAAAAAGTTTCTGCGGTCAATGGCATTCTAGGGCGCGGGCATTCGGTCATTGCAGAACTGCTTGTAAGCGAGGATCTGTGTCAGAAGCATTTAAGAACTACGCCTGAAAAAATAGTACAGCTGCATATTAAAAAAAATCTGATTGGTACGGTGTTGGCAGGTGGGTTGCGCAGCGCCAATGCGCATTTTGCGAATATATTACTCGCCTTTTATTTAGCGACAGGACAGGATGCTGCTAATATTGTAGAAGGCTCCCAGGGAATGGTGCATGCCGAGCTGCGAGAGAGCGATCTTTATTTTTCGGTTACCTTGCCTAATATTATTGTTGGAACCGTTGGTAGTGGTAAACAATGGCCTTTCGTGCAAGAAAATTTAAAAGCCTTGGGTTGTGTAGAGCCTCGAGAACCTGGCCAGAATGCCAAGCGTTTAGCCGCTATTATCGCTGCGACAGTCTTATGTGGTGAATTATCGCTCTTGGCGGCACAGACCAATCCTGGAGAATTGGTGGATAGTCATTTACGCTTGGAGCGTATCGATAACGCTCAGGGGCAGCCTCATGGTTAAGGTTGGTATCGACGCCATAGGCTTTTATACAAGTCCCTATTGCTTAGATCTAAAAACATTGGCGGAGGCCCGTGGCATTGATGTGAATAAATTTTATGTGGGTTTAGGCCAAGAAAAAATGGCGGTCATACCGCCGGATGAAGATGTGGTAACCATGGCCGCAGATGCAGGGTATCGTGTCTTAAAACAGATCGATCCCAAAAGTATCGACACTTTACTCTTTGCCACCGAAAGCGGTATCGATCAATCCAAGGCTGCCGGGATGTTTGTGCATCGGTTACTGGGCTTGCCGGAGCGTTGTAGGGTCTTAGAAATGAAACAGGCCTGTTATGGTGCTACCGCAGCGATACAAATGGCTTTACCTATGTTACGCGAAGATCCGTCAAAGAAGATTTTAGTGATTGCTTCGGATATTGCACGCTATGGTCTTAAAAGCAAAGGCGAATCTTCCCAAGGAGGCGGGGCTATTGCGCTCCTTTTATCGCAGCATCCAAGAATTCTAGCCATAGAACCCGAAAGCGGTTTTTATACCGAAGATCTGATGGATTTCTGGCGACCCAACTATCGTGAGGAAGCCATTGTCGATGGACAGTACTCCTGTGAAGTCTATCTGAAATTAGTGCAAAAGACCTGGGAGCAATACACCGCTTTGTCGGGTCGAACACTCAACGATCATGCGCATATTTGCTATCATGTGCCCGTGCCCCGTTTGGTAGAAAAAGCCCATCAGTATTTATTAAAAATCAATAATGCTCCTAAATTATCGAGTTCTACACTCAAAGAAGTGTTGGGGCCAGCCTTAGCTTATGGTCGTATCACGGGCAATTGTTATACCGCAGCCTTATATTTAAGTTTTCTTTCCCTGCTGGAAAACAGCCCTAGCGATCTGAGTGGAAAACGCATTGGTTTTTACAGCTATGGCTCGGGTTGTATTGGCGAATTTTTTAGTGGGATAGTGCAAGCGGGTTATCAAGATTTTTTAGATAAAGCGGGTCATCAAAAAATGCTCTCAGAACGTCAGCTTTTGTCGCAGGCCGAATACGAAAATTTTTATAATTTTCATTATCCCAATGATGGGGCTAAGCTTGTTTTATCTTCCTATAGTCAAGGACGTTATCGTTTGAGTGGTATCGATCAGCACAAACGTATTTATGAGGCGAGCACCACATGTATAAGCGATTAAAAGCGCGATCGCCCGCCAAGCTTATTTTATCAGGCGAACATGCGGTATTGTATGGGGCACCTGCTATCGCGTTGGCGATTGATCGCTATGCCTACAGTACGGTTTTGTCGGCCTTGTCATCGAGTATCTTATTCAATTGTTTAAATCTAAAATACGCACGATCTTTAACGCGTCAGACCCTGAAAGTGATTACCCAAAGAATACAAGAACAATACCGAGATTTTTTAGAAGGGCGCTGTGGCATTCGAGAGGTGTTAAAAAAACCCTTTGAATTGGTGCAATACACGGTGATGCATATTTTAGAATCCCTGAATATTTCCTTGCTACAAGGTTTGGAAATTCGATCGGCTTCAAGTATTCCGATAGGGTGCGGTTTGGGATCTTCTGCCGCCGTTATTATGAGCACGCTGTATGCCGTGGCCCATTTTTTTGGTTTAGAATTAGATGCCAGTGGTTTTGTATCCCTAGGGCGCGCTTCTGAAAATTTGCAACATGGTCAATCCAGTGGCTTGGATCTGCAGGTGGCGATGTTAGGGGGCTGTGTGCATTTTCAAGCGGGAAAAGTGAGCGCCCGGATTATGCCGCAGGTTCCTATGATGATTGTGCAAACAGGAACGCCAATGGTCACCACCGGAGAATGTGTGCGTGCTGCGGCACCTTACTTTAAAACAGGATCGATGATCGATGATTTTAGTGCCGTGACGCAGGCTTTCGATGAAGCCTTAAGTTTGCAAACGCAGCCATCCATGCAGGCTTGTATACGGGAAAATCATCGTTTGCTGGTAAAAATTGGCGTGGTGCCTTTAAAAGTGCAGCAATTTATTCAGGCATTAGAAAAGGCTGGCGCTGCTGCAAAGATTTGTGGGGCCGGATCGATTGCAGGCGATCGGGCAGGCGTCGTGTTGGTACTTGCCGATCAGGATATATCGCACATTGTGGCGCACTATGGTTATGGCATGCAGTCTGTGCGTGTCGATACCCAAGGTACTTGCCTTGTATAAGGCTTCCGCACCTGGGAGTCTTATGTTGTTGGGTGAACACGCTGTATTGCATGATAAACAGGCGATGGTGCTGGCCGTTGATCGTCGCATCCATGTAACCTTAAGCCCGCGCCCCGATAAGCTTATCATTATTCGATCGGCTTTAGGAAAGCTGGAAGGCTCTATAGAAACCTTGAATATACAAAAGCCTTTTGATTTTGTGATCACCAGTATTCTGCCGTTTAAACCCTTATTAAAACAGGGCTTTGAATTAGAGATTATTTCGGATTTTTCCGACAAGATAGGTTTAGGATCGTCTGCAGCTGTGAGTGTGGCGGTCTTAGCGGTATTCTATCAATGGTTGGGTGCGCCTTTAGAGCGTCCATTTGCCGATCAAGCATCCTTAGCGCAATGGCTTTTTCAGCAAGCGTTGCAGGTGATTCGTCGCGTGCAAGGTTTTGGATCGGGAGCCGATGCAGCGGCCAGTGTTTTTGGCGGTGTGTTACTGTATCAACAGTGTGGGCCCTATCCCCTGAAACGGTTTTCAGAGACGCTGCCTATCACGGTGGTTTATTCGGGGGCTAAGACACCGACGGCCGTGGTTGTCGCACAAGTCGAAGCTCTGCGTGCACGCTATCCTCTGGTGATTGCTACACTTTATGAAACGATGGATGCGATCGTTAGGCAGGCAAGCCTTGCTTTGGAGGCAGGCTTTGATGCCGATCTGGGCGCACTGATGAACATGCAAAATGCTTGTCTGACAGCCTTGGGTGTGAATAATGCCGCTTTAGAGGCTATCACAGGTTATTTAAGGCAACAGCCCGGTATTCAAGGGGCTAAAATAGCGGGTTCTGGTTTAGGCGATTGTGTGATTGCTTTGGGTACGTGTATAACAGCGGATCTCAGGCTCATGCCTGGTATAAAAATGGATGTTTCTGTAAGCCCGCAGGGCGTATGTTATGAATAGGCAAATCTTTATCAAACAGCTATTAAAAGAGTGTTCCTTTGAACCTTCTAGCCATCAAGCGGTGGCTTTTGCACCTGCCAATATTGCTTTGTGTAAATATTGGGGTAAGCGCAATACGGAGCTACATTTAGCAAGCACCCCAAGCCTTTCTATTTCTTTGGGAAATCTAGGCGCTACCACGCGGATTGCTTTAAGCGATGCAGCCTCCGATAGGATTCGGGTGAACGACACAATAGTCGATGCGAATACCGCCTTTGCACAACGTTTAAGCGGATTTTTAGACTATTTTCGTTCAAGTCCTGAAACGACTTTTTCGGTAGACACGCATAGCGCCATTCCGATTGCGGCAGGACTTGCTTCTTCTGCCTGTGGTTTTGCAGCCTTGGTGCAGGCTATCGATCAACTATTTGCTTGGCATTTGCCACAATCTAGTTTAGCTATATTGGCACGTTTAGGCAGTGGCAGTGCGACCCGATCCTTATGGCAAGGTTTCGTAGAATGGCCTATGGGGTTACGAGAAGATGGATTAGATAGTTTTGGTGTGCCACTGGATATTGTTTGGCCCGATTTACGCGTTGGATTGCTGGTTGTAGAGGCAGGTCCTAAAGCGTTCAGTTCGAGGGCTGCGATGCAACAAACCGTTTTAAGCTCGCCTTTTTATAAGACTTGGACCCTTGAGCAGCCTAAGGCTTTATCCATGATGAAAATAGCCATTCAAGAACGTGATTTTGAGTCTTTGGGTTTACTAACCGAGCGTAATGCTTTGGCCTTACACGCGCTTATGTCTACGGCTAATCCACCCATTGTTTATTCAAATGCTCAAACGCTCACAGCCATCCATCAGATTTGGGGCTATCGTAAAGAGGGACTACAGCTTTTCTTTACACAGGATGCAGGTCCTAATCTAAAAATATTATTTTTGAAAAAAGATTTGGAAGCTGTTAAAGCATTTTTTCCAACATTAGAAGTGGCTGATCCTTTTGCAACACCTTTTTCCGAATGCGATTCGGGGGCATACATCCCTGTATTCGACGATTTTCGATCCCTGGAATCGACGCCCCTCCTTCGCATTCGGAAAAAGGTGTCTGATAAAGTGCTACTGCCAGAGGAACTAGTATCATGTTCATAGCCTCTCCATTGTCGAGTGAATCGCAAGAACACGTTGTTTTAGTGGACACGGAGGATCGTGTAATAGGCACTGAGCAGAAAATGCGTGCACACCAATTAGGGTTGCTGCACAGAGCTTTTTCTATTTTTATTTATGACACGGTTGAAGATCAAATGCTTTTTTTATTGCAGCAGCGCCATCCCGATAAATACCATTGTGGTGGATTATGGACCAATGCCTGTTGTAGCCATCCACGATTAGATGAGCCCGTGCTAAACGCCGCCTATCGGCGCTTAGAAGAAGAATTAGGTATCTATGCCACGCTTCAAGCAGTCGGAAAATTTCAATACAAGGCCGATTTTGATAATGGCTTAAGCGAGCATGAATTGGATCATGTATTGATAGGCCCTTATGATAGCGCCAAGCGTATTGTGCCGAATCCAGAAGAAGTGGCGCTGTTGCAATGGCGATCTGTACCCCAGATCCTAGCCGATCATCAGGCACATTCTAATCGTTATACACCCTGGTTTAAAACAGCATTCACCATTGCTTTGGAGGCCTTATGTTACAAGTACTAATCTCGATGGTTGCTTTTTTGGTGGCTATTAGCATTTTAGTGGTGGTGCATGAATATGGACATTTTTGGGTGGCTAGACGTTTTGGTATTAAGGTGCTGCGTTTTTCAGTCGGTTTTGGTAAACCCTTTTATCGTTTCTATGATCGCTTAGGCACCGAATATGTTTTATCCATGATCCCGCTGGGTGGCTATGTATCTTTGTTAGGCGAAAAAGGACAAGACGTGTCCAAAGCCGATCAATCGATGGCTTTTGCAACCAAGCCCGTCTGGGTTCGAATGTTGGTGCTCGCGGCCGGGCCTTTTTTTAATCTGGTGTTTGCGGTTTTAGCCTATTGGGCGATTTTTGTTTTAGGGATTTCTTTGCTTGTCCCTTTACTGGGTCCTGTACCGAAAGAATCGGTAGCAGGCTTGGCGGGCTTAAAGGAGGGTCAAGAAATTGTACGCGTCATGGATCTCCCAACGCCCAGTTGGGAAGCCGTTTCGGTGCAATTATTAAAAGCGATCGGGGCGGATCAAAGCATTGCAATGACCCTCAAGGAACCGCATACCGGGATAGAGGCTGTGAAGCATTTAGATCTGCATGGGGATGAGGTTGATCAAACACAGCCGGATTGGTTGGCACAACTCGGTTTAATGCCTTTGGATTATCGCGTACCCATTTTAGCAAAGGTCTTACCTGGGTCGCCAGCGGAACAAGCGGGATTGCTGCCGGGTGATCGCATACTGAGTATCGATGCAAAACCGATGAACACTTGTTCTTTGGTCATTCAAACCATACAAGCACCTGTTCATGGCCCATTGACCTTAAAAATCTTAAGACAGGGTAGGGAAAAACACCTTGCTATACAGCCACTCGCCAAAGCCATGGAAGCGGGACAAAAAGCAGTTGGTTTTATTGGGGTAGAGTTTCAGATACCCACCGAAATTCCACCAGGTTTTGTTAGACAGCAACGCTTTGGGGTCGTAGAAGCTTTTGAAAAAGCCTTTCAAAAAACAGTGGATTACTCGCTTTTAACCTTGGGCACCTTTAAAAAAATGCTGCAAGGTAAAATATCGACCCGACATGTGAGTGGTCCCATTATGATTGCTAAATATGCGGGTGAAACGGCTGTGGGTGGCTTTAAGTATTTTCTAGATTTTCTCGCGATGGTCAGTATTAGTTTGGGTGTACTAAATTTATTACCCATTCCGCTATTGGATGGTGGGCAATTGCTCTACGCCTTCTATGAACTGTGTACCGGACGTGCACTACCGGCCGCAGTGCAATCCATGGGGATCTGGTTGGGTGCAGGGGTATTGATTAGCTTAATGAGCTTGGCTTTTTACAATGATCTGATAGCTTTTTTGTAAGCTTTTGACACCTATAGGTCATTATCTAAATTTGGATAATGGCCATTGACTAAATTTAATCAATAGATTGGTTGACTGGCTTTTATAAAGACTTTATTGGCACGATAAGGGGCAATTGCGCCACTTCTTGTGCCAAAACGACCTTTATTGTGCCACATAGAACAGAAAAACTGTATGAATAACTAAATTGTTAAAATATATTTGTAAATATAATGAGTTTATATCAATATACGACAAAGGCCGTATATTTGACTAAACTTTTTATATTTCCGGGAAACATTCATGGATAACATTCAAAATCCTTTTGCCCCAGGCGCTGGTACTCGCCCCCCTGAATTAGCGGGGCGTCAGCCTATCCTAGATAAAGCACACATTATGTTCGAACGCCTGAAAGCGGGCCGCTCGGAAAAAAGCTTTCTGTTGATTGGTCTTCGTGGTGTGGGCAAGACTGTTTTATTGAACGAGATTGATCGTCTTGCAAAAGAATCCGGTTATAAATCGATCTTTATTGAAGCCCATGAAAGAAAATCATTGCCAGCCTTGTTGGTTCCGCCCTTGCGCCAACTGTTATTTCAACTCGATCGTATGTCTAATATGAGTCGAAAAGTGAAAAGAAGCTTGCAGGTGCTAAAAAGCTTTATGAATAGTGTCACCGTTAAATTTCAAGAACTTGAATTTTCCTTAGACCTGGGTATTGATCCTGAACTAGGGACTGCAGACAGTGGAGATTTAGAGGCCGATTTACCACTTTTATTAGAAGCTATTGCAGAAGCAGCACAGGATCGAAAAATGGCTGTTGCCATTATCATTGATGAGCTGCAGTATTTATCGGAACAGGAGATGAGTGCCTTGATTATGGCCATTCATCGGGTTGCACAAAAACAATTACCCCTTGCATTGGTCGGAGCAGGCTTGCCACAACTTGTGGGGTTAACCGGAAAATCGAAGTCCTATGCAGAGCGACTATTCGATTTTCCTGAAATTGGACCGCTAGAAAAATCAGATGCCATCGCAGCACTGAGAGGTCCTACAGAAGAACAACAGGTGAAAATTACCGATGATGCCCTCGAAGAAATTATGCTGCAGACGCAGGGTTATCCCTATTTCCTGCAAGAGTGGGGCTATCAATCCTGGAATTTAGCAGAAAAATCGCCTATTGATCGTGCAACGGTAAAATTGGCAACACAGGCGTCTATTAAACGCCTGGATGAAAGTTTTTTTCGTGTACGTTTTGATAGGTTAACCCCTAAAGAAAAAGAGTACCTTTATTCTTTGGCCATTCTTGGAGAAGGTGTGCAGCGCTCGGGGGAGATAGCCGATAAACTTAATTTAAGCCCTCAAAGTGTGGCACCTGTTCGCAATAGCCTTATTAAAAAGGGTATGATCTACAGTCCGGCCCATGGTGATACAGTTTTCACCGTGCCGCTTTTTGGGGCTTTTATGAAACGTATTATGGAGCGATCATGATGAACACAACACTGCTGCATCCACCATTGGTTGTGAGGTTGGGCAAATTGTTAAATCGCTGATTTTCAAAACAAAGCAGAGTCATAAACCAGTATTAGTACTTGCCTCCGGTCCCAACCGTGTGAATGAAGCAACCATTGAGTCGCAGGTGGGTGAGAAAATTGTTAAGGCAGATGCTGATTTCACCAGAGAAGTTACCGGTTTTGCAATCGGCGGTATTCCACCCGTTGGGCATACACAGAAAATCGATTTTATTTTTATTGACGAAGACTTACTCAAGTTTGACAGTGTATGGGCTGCTGCCGGTACGCCCAATGCCGTTTTTAATTTAGGCAGTACCGATTTATTGGCTAAGACGGGTGGAACCGTTCTTTCAATAAAGTAATCGGTTCAAACAAGTTTGTTATCTGAGATTATCTGTGGATAGTCATCTGTTATATCTGCATCCTTTTTATGATAGACTGCCTCAGTCTTTGACGGAGATCATCTAAACCATGAAACAGCGATCAATCCTTTTCTTAGGCCTTCTGGGCCTTTTTTGTCTACCCACAGCCCAAGCCTTTCAAACCTTTACTATCAAGGATATACGGGTTCAGGGCTTACAACGTGTTTCCAAGGGGGCGGTCCTCGATAATCTGCCCGTGCATGTGGGTGAATCCTTTAGCGAGTCTGATACCGATTCTGCGATCCAGGCCTTGTACAAAACCGGTTTTTTTAAGGATGTTAACTTAGCTAAAGAAGGCGATGTCTTGTTGATACGTGTGGTCGAGCGCCCTAGCATTCGTACCTTAGAATTAGTGGGTATTAAGGACAAGGACAAGATTAAAAAGTTACTCCAAGAATTGGGTCTGACAGAAGGGCGTTTTTATGATCCTGCCATTGTGCTCAAGGCACAAAAAGAATTAGAGCGTCATTATTTTAGTCGCGGTCGTTATGGTGTAAAAATTGAATCTTTGGTGACGGAAGATAAAAAGGCAACGTCCTTAATGGATGTGAAATTGTCTATTTTCGAGGGCGATGTTGCGCGTATTAAGCAGGTCAAGATTGTTGGGAACAGGGTTTTTCCAGAAAAGAGTTTGTTAAAAGAATTTCGTTTGCAGAAAACCCATTGGTTATCTTGGTTTAAGCAAGACGATCAGTATAACAAAGAAGTGTTGGCTGCTGATCTGGAAATCCTAAAATCCTATTATTTGGATAGGGGTTATTTACATTTTCAAGTGGATAGTTCTCAGGTAGCATTGTCGCCCGATAAGAAACATATTTTTATAACCATACAGGTGACAGAAGGCTCGTTGTACCACTTTGGTGAATCGACCTTAGAAGGCGACTTTGTGGTGCCTAAAGAACAATTAGTACCGCTTTTGGAACCCCTTAAACCCGGTACTACTTTTTCAAGAAAAACATTGTTAGAAGTTCGACAAGCCTTGCAGGATAAAATGGGCGATGAGGGTTATAGCAGTTCAGAGGCACAACCTTTCGATCATACCGATGAAACATCTAAGGCCGTTGCTATTCGATTCAAGCTCATGCCAGGCAAACGTATGTATGTTAGGCGTATCTTCTTCAAAGGTAATGCGACCACCAAAGACGAGGTCTTAAGACGCGAGCTTACACAAATGGAAGGTACTTGGATTGCCCCCAGTTTGGTAAGGGAAGGTAAAGAGAAGATCCTACGTCGTGGTTTTGGCAGCCAAGTCGATGTAGAAAGCCTACCGGTACCGGGTGTGTCCGATCAGGTTGATTTGCTTTATAAAATGGAAGAGGCTCGCCTAGGACAGATAGGCGCGGGTTTGGGCTATTCACCTTCTGAACGCCTTATGTTTAATTTTACCTTGAGCCAGGAAAATTTCTTTGGCACCGGTAATACGGTGGACTTTACCTTTGACCGTGGTAAGGCCATGACCAATTATGCCCTGGGTTATCAGGATCCCTACTTTACGGTCGATGGTATTGGTATGGGTGGTAGTGCTTACTACAATACTTCCGATATGAGCAAGACAAGCAATGTCTCTAATTTTACGCTGGATTCTTTAGGGGGCGAACTGCGTCTTGTATTCCCTATGGGTAAATACGAAGCCTTACGTGTGAGTGCAGGGTATGACGATACGCATCTCAAACAAGACCGTTTTGTCGCACCGGAAATAGCCCAGTTTATCAACAAGTATGGTACGCAGTTTAATGAATTGACCGTAGGCCTTGGTTGGAACTACGACAGTCTGGATCAGCGTATTTTCCCAACCCGTGGTATGACGCATGCTGCAGGGCTAAGGATGGTCATACCGGGTGCCAAACAGCAGTACTATAGGCTTTCCTACGATGTGAATAGCTATTATCCGATCCTGTCTTCAGATACCTGGATTATGAATTTTTCAGGGAACACGGCTTATGGTGATGGTTATGGCAAAACACCGACCATGCCTTTTTACCGCAATTTTACGGCAGGGGGATCACGTTTTGTACGCGGTTTTGCAGAGAATTCCCTGGGTCCTAAAGATGCTTTGGGGCGATCCTTTGGGGGTAACGTATTAGTGGCTGCCAGTGCTTCCCTTATTTTTCCCAATCCCATTAAACCCGATGCGAAGTCCGTAAGGACCGCGTTGTTTTTAGATGCGGGCCAGGTATATGATACCCGTTATAGAGAACGGATGGTGGGTACTGCTACCTTAAAAAGGAATCCCGCAGGTCTTCGTTATTCTGCTGGTTTGTCTCTCACTTGGCATACGCCGTTGGCGGGGGCTCCCTTATCTTTTAGTCTGGCTAAGCCTTTAAAACGCAAGCCAGGGGATGAGGTTCGTCACTTTACGTTTTGGATGGGTACACAATTTTAGGAGAATTGCCTTGAATCACTCGATACGCGTTTTAGGACTATTGCTGGGGTTAAGTTTAAGTACGGTGCTGCTTGCTGCAGATGCAGCAGTTAGTACAACACCCAAATTCGGTGTTTTGGATTGGCAACGTTTGGTGTCTACAGCACCGCAAGCTAAGGAAGCGGGTAAACGTCTTGAGGTAGAATTTCAAGGTGTGGCACAGAAATTAACCGAGAAAAAGAATGATTTTCAAGCGAAACAGACTAAAATGCAACGCGATAAAGATGTTCTATCGGTGGCTGAACGTGCGAAGAAAGAAAAAGAATTAGTCAAACTCGAGCAAGATATTCGTCGTATGGATGAAGAATTACGCTCGGAAAGCAACACCCGTCATCGCGAAGAAATGGACGATTTTTTACGTTTAGTGCGCGAAGTGGTAGAAAAATTGGGTCAGGAACAGGGCTATGATGCCATTTTTTCTCAAGAAGTGATGGTGTACTATGCCGATCGCATTGATGTGACGGATACGATTTTGGAGAAGCTTCAAAAATTACCAAAATCTGCTGAGAAGAAGGCTAAGTAAGCGAGCCATGCATCTTAGTATTGCAGGACTAAAGCTTGGGTTGATCGCAGAAGCAATTGACGCGAACCTAATAGGTGATCCAGAGATTTTGGTTTTTGGCCTAGCCCCGCTTGATACCGCCGGGGCTTTGGACCTATCCTTTCTGAACAATCCTTACTATCGACCGGCCTTAGCTTCTACCAAGGCATTGGCTGTGATTCTCAGTGAGGCTGATGCACCTTTGTGTAAGACACAGGTGCTGATTGCTAAAGATCCACGCGTTGCTATGGCAAAGGCTGCCCATTTATTTGTGAAACCAGCATCGATCGCAGGTAGTATCGATCCCAGTGCCCATATAGGGCGTGATTGTCATATTGCAGCCTCTGCCTGTGTGGGTCCTCAGTGTGTGGTGGGTGATCGGACGGTCCTAGAGGAGGGCGTGGTTTTGGGTGCGGGATCCGTGATAGGTGCAGACTGTAGGATAGCCTTAGGTTCAATACTTAAAAGTCGGGTGACCTTGTACGATCGAATAAACATTGGCTCTCATACGCTCATTCATAGTGGGGCTGTTATTGGTAGCGATGGATTTGGATTTGCCAACGATCAGGGAAAGTGGCTCAAGATCCCCCATTTTGGTGGGGTCAGGGTGGGTAATCATGTTGAGATAGGGGCTAATACGACGATTGATCGCGGTGTCTTTGACGATACAGTCATAGGAAACAATGTTATCATCGATAACTTAGTACAAATCGCGCATAATGTGCAAATTGGTTCGGGTACCGCCATGGCTGCGTGTGTGGCTATCGGAGGGAGCACCGTGATGGGTGAGCATTGTTTAATCGGTGGGGGGGCTAGTATTGCGGGACACCTTCAGATTGCCGATCACGTCCATATTACAGGCACTTCAGCGGTAAACCATTCTTTGTATAGTGCCGGTGTTTATGCTTCGGGATTGCCCGCAAAACCGGTTGCACAGTGGCGAAGAAACGTGGCGCGTTTTCAGTATTTAGATGAGATGGCGAAGCGTTTAAAGGTATTGGAGAAACAGATGTTAAGGGTTCTGGGTTCAGGAGATGGTCAATGAATAATGAACAGCCAATGAATATTGAAAAGATTTTAGCGTATTTACCGCATCGCTATCCTTTTTTATTAGTGGATCGCGTGCTTAGTATAGAACCCGGTAAATCTTTGGTGGCGCTTAAAAATGTTACCATTAACGAGCCCTTTTTTAATGGGCATTTTCCGATTAAAGCTATTATGCCAGGGGTGCTTATTCTCGAAGCCTTGGCCCAAGCCGGTGCCATTTTGGTAAGCCATACGGTTGCTTGGCAGCCCAATCTTTCTTTGTTCTATTTGGGCTCTATTGAAAATGCGCGTTTTAAGAAGATGGTTGTGCCAGGTGATCAGCTGCATTTGAATATTATCTTTCAAAGACAGCGTGCCAAAGTGTACAAATTTAAAGGGATTGCAACGGTGAATAATGAAGTCGTTTGCAGTGCGGAAATGACAAGTGTTGAAGGGAAGGTTCATTTGTGATCCATAAACAAGCGATTATTGACCCTAAAGCCTCTATTGCCGCAGATGTGGAAATTGGTCCGTGGACGATTATTGGTCCCGATGTTGAGATCCAATCGGGTACGGTTGTCGCATCCCATGTTGTGATCAAAGGGCCCACATCGATTGGTCGTGATAATAAAATTTATCAATTTGCAACCCTGGGGGAAGATTCGCCGGATAAAAAATATGGCGGGGAACGTACGCATTTAAGTATTGGGGATCGTAATGTTTTTCGTGAGTGCTGCACCATTCATCGCGGTACTTTTCAAGGGGGTGGTGTCACACGCATTGGCGATGATAATTTATTCATGGCCTACACCCATGTTGCGCATGATTGTACCATCTCGAATAGAGTGGTGTTTTCCAATAATGCTTCGGTTGCAGGACATGTACAGGTTGAAGACGATGCTTGCTTAGGGGGTATGGTAGGTGTGCATCAATTTTGTGTCATAGGTGCGCATAGTTTTGCAGCTGCGGGTAGTATTATTCTTAAAGATGTGCCGCCTTTTGTGATGGTTTCTGGTTATCCAGGCGAGGCACATGGTTTAAATGCTGTTGGTTTAGAACGTCGTGGTTTTAGTGCGACGACGATTACAGCCCTTAAACAGGCCTATAAAATTATTTTTCGTCAGAGCCTTACCATTCAAGAAGCGATTATTAAATTAGGGGATATTGCTCAAGATGTACCCGAAGTGCAATCCCTGATAGCGTTTTTATCCCAATCGACCCGAGGCATTATTCGCTAGATGGCCTTAAAAATTGGCTTGGTCGTTGGAGAAAGCTCTGGCGATCATCTAGCAGCAGGTTTAATAGCCGCTTTACGCAAAATCCATCCCGATCTGCAATGCGAAGGTATTTTGGGTCCCGAATTGCTAGCTTTGGGTGGTCATACCTTCTGTACGATGGATCGTTTAAGCGTGATGGGCCTTGTAGAGCCCTTAAAACGTCTGCCTGAACTGTATCTTTTGCGTCATCGTCTGCTTAAACATTTTATACAAAATCCACCCGATGTTTTTATAGGGGTTGATGCACCCGATTTTAATCTGGGTCTTGCCTTAAAGCTTAAAGCACACGGTATAAAAACAGTCCATTACGTGAGTCCCAGTGTATGGGCCTGGCGACCCAAGCGTATGCTTAAGATTAAAAAAGCGGTCGATCTCATGCTCACGCTTTTTCCCTTTGAAGCGGCTTTTTACGAACAGCATCAGGTACCGGTTTGCTTTGTAGGACATCCTTTGGCTGATCAGATCCCCTTGGAGCCCGATCAAAAAGCGGCAAGGCAGGCACTCAATATACCCGCGCACCTAAAGGTCATCGCTTTACTGCCCGGCAGTCGACAAAAAGAAATCGATTATTTGGCAGGCTGTTTTATAGAGAGTGCTTTAGATTGTTTTAATCGAAGTAGACCCGATCAACAACAAACACTGCAATTTGTTATTCCACTGATATCCGAGGCGCATCAAAGGATTCTCGATACCTTATGCCATCGTCTGGCGCCCCAGGTCCCGATTAAAACGCTGGTATCTCGGACGCCTGCTGTTTTAGCCGCGGCGGATGCTGTCTTGGTCGCTTCCGGTACGGCGACCCTCGAGACCATGCTTTATAAAAAACCGATGATCGTTGCCTATCGCATGCATCCCTTCACCTATGCGATGGCGCGTCGCTTAGTGAAAGTCCCCTTTATTGCCTTACCCAATCTCTTAGCCAACCAAGCCTTGGTGCCAGAATATATCCAAGAACGTGCAACGCCTGCCTTATTAGGGGAGGCTTTATATGGGTTGATTCACAATAGAGCGAGTGAATCAGCGCTGCTAGCGCATTTTAGAAGCATTCACACAAGCTTAAAACAAAATGCGAGCGCTAAAGCTGTAGAGGCTATTTTAGCTTTATTAAAACAATAACTTTCACGCCGTATAGTCTCATAAACACCGAACGCACAGTGCGTGTTCCCGAGGGCAGCGCTGATGCCAGCTGGCTTGATGATATCTTGTTAATAAAATTGATTCTTAAGGCCAAGCTGATTACTCTTAGATATTTGGTAGGTTTGGCCTATACCAAGGTTGTTGGTTAATTTGCTTATATGTTGATTGCAGGTGTCGATGAAGCAGGACGGGGGCCTTTAGCAGGCCCTGTGATTTCTGCTGCCGTTATTTTAGATCCCAAGCATCCTATACAGGGGTTGAAGGATTCTAAGCAATTATCAGCCTTGCAGCGTGAAGCTTTGTATGTGGAAATTTGCGATAAAGCGTTAGCCTACGGCATTGGGCGGGCAGAGGTTTTAGAAATCGATACACTGAATATCCTGCAGGCTACGTTATTGTCTATGCTTCGAGCCGTATTACAATTATCCATAAAGCCTACCGTGGTTTATATTGATGGTCAGCACTGTCCTGTTTTACCCTATCCTACACACGCCATTATTAAAGGTGATAGCTTAATCCCGGCGATTAGTGCAGCCTCCATTCTTGCAAAAGTGACACGGGATCGATTAATGATGCAATATCACCAACAGTATCCAGGCTATGGCTTTGATGTGCATAAGGGTTATCCCACGGCACTGCATAGAGCTTTGTTAGCTTCCAAAGGCCCTAGTGCAATCCATCGACAGAGTTTTGCACCCGTCAAGGCCGCGTTAAAGAGCATGAGGGCAGAGGAAAGCATTTAATATGGAAGGTTCGGGTTTCGTACACTTACATACGCATAGCGAATATTCTTTGGTAGATGGACTACTACGTATTCATGAATTAGTACAAACAGCGGCAAAGATGGGTTGTATGGCGGTGGCGCTCACGGATCAATCCAATTTATTTGGTCTTATAAAATTTTATCAGGCCGCAGAAGCAGCAGGCATTAAACCGATTATGGGCGCTGAGGTATGGGTGAGCGATGAGGGAACGGCCCCTGCACATCGTCTGATTTTGCTGTGTCAGAACACCTTGGGTTATAAGCATTTAACCGCTTTAATCTCGCGTGCCTACACAGAGGCACAGGATCACACAAAGCCCTGTCTTCGTAAAGCCTGGCTAGAACAGCATCATGAAGGTCTGATTGCCATTGCGCCGGCTCGCGAAAGCGATATTGCACGCGCGATCTTATCCGAGAACCAACCTTTGGCAGAACGGTTAAGCAAAACCTGGCAGAATCTTTTTCTCGATCGATTTTACCTTGAAATCACGCGAACCGGTTGTGTAGAAGATGCGCGCTATAGTGCCTTGGCCGTGCAATTAAGTAAAGTGCAAAATCTTCCTTTGGTGGCAACGAACAATGTGCGTTTTTTAGAGAGCGATGATTTTGAAGCACATGAAGCCCGTGTGTGTATTCATGAGGCTCGGTTTTTAAATGAGCCTCAAAAAAACAAGGTAACGCTTGAAGAACAATATCTAAAAAGTCCAGAAGCCATGGCTGCCTTATTTTCCGATTTGCCTGAAGCTTTAGAAAACAGTGTTGAAATTGCCAAACGGTGTAATGTTGTTTTGGATTTAGGAAAAACGCATTTGCCGCATTATCCCATTCAACCAGGCACCACGATTGAAGCTTTTTTTCAAGAGGCCGCCCAGCGTGGTCTGGTCGAACGCTTTAAAGGAAAGGTGATACCAACGACCCATCAAACACGCTTAGAAACAGAAATAAGCGTGTTAAATAAAATGGGCTATGCAAGTTATTTTTTGATTGTGGCCGATTTTATTCATTGGGCTAAAACGCATCAGATCCCTGTGGGTCCAGGACGTGGTTCGGGTGCGGGGTCTTTAGTGGCCTATGCTCTGGGGATCACAGGCTTAGATCCTTTGGCGTACGATTTACTGTTTGAGCGCTTTTTAAATCCCGAACGTGTATCTATGCCCGATTTCGATATCGATTTTTGTATTGATGGTCGAGATAGGGTGATTGACTATGTCATGCAAACCTATGGTCGAGAATCAGTTTCACAAATCATCACGTATGGCACGATGGCAGCCAAGGCTGTGATACGGGATGTGGGACGTGTATTGGGCTATCCTTATGGATTTGTCGATAAAATAGCCAAGCTTATTCCTTTAACGTTGGGCATCACGCTAGAAAAAGCTTTAGTCGAAGAACCCCTCTTGAAGCAGCGTTATCAGGATGAAGAAGATGTGAAGCGGCTGATTGATTTAGCTAAAAAATTAGAAGGTATTGTGCGCAATGCGGGTAAACATGCCGGTGGCGTCGTGATAGCCCCTTCAAAATTAATCGATTTTACACCTTTGTATTGCGACAGCGAGGGTCATGTTTTAAGTCAATTTGATAAAGATGATATCGAAACGATAGGCTTGGTAAAGTTCGATTTTCTAGGATTAAGAACTTTAACGGTGATCGATCATGCCATTCAAGAAGTCAACCGTTTGCGTGCTTTATTGTCCGAGCCCGTCCTGGATATTACGCAGATTGATTTAAAGGATGAAAAGGTCTTTGATTTATTGCGTGCTTGCAATACCACCGCTATTTTCCAGTTAGAATCGCGTGGTATGAAAGATTTGGTTAAACGTCTACAGCCTGATAACTTTGAAGAAATTATCGCACTCGTCGCCTTATTTAGACCGGGTCCACTACAGTCTGGGATGGTGGAAGATTTTATTAACCGTAAGCATGGTCGTGCGACGCCCGAGTATTTGCATCCCCGATTGGTGCATATTTTAAAACCCACCTATGGGGTTATCTTGTATCAAGAGCAGGTCATGCAAATTGCCCAGGTGCTCGCGGGTTATACCTTGGGTGCGGCCGATTTATTACGTCGTGCAATGGGCAAGAAAAAACCCGAAGAAATGGCCAAACAACGGGCATTTTTTGTGGGGGGCGCGGTTGAACGGGGTGTAGAATCGCTCACAGCCACACATATTTTCGATTTGATGGAAAAATTTGCAGGCTATGGTTTTAATAAATCGCATTCAGCAGCCTATGCGCTTATCACGTATCAGACGGCTTGGCTAAAGGCTCATTATCCACAGGCTTTTATGGCAGCGGTTTTATCCTCTGAAATGTCACAAACCGACAAGTTGGTGCTTTTAATTGATGACTGTCGTGCCGCAAAGATCCCCATTGTACCGCCCGATATTAACCATAGTCAGTATCGCTTTTATGCCGATCCCAAAGGCCACATTGTCTATGGACTGGGTGCTATCAAAGGGGTGGGGGAGGCTGCCGTACAATCGATTGTCGAGGCAAGGCGTGCAGGACCGTTTAAGCATCTACAGGATTTTTGTAGTCGTGTTGATCCCCGCAAAGTGAATCTGCGTTTATTAGAGATTCTGATTCGTGCGGGTGCCTTGGATAGTCTCGGTCGGGAACGTGCCTATAGTATGGCTATTTTGCCCGAGGTGCAAAAGCGTGTGGAACAATTGGCCAAGCGTCGTATGCAGGGTCAGGGGGATTTGTTTGGGAGTTTTGGTTTAGAAGAAAGTCTTAGCATACTACCGGCGATGGAGTCGATCAAACCCTGGTCTGAATCCGAACGCTTAGAGGGTGAAAAACAAACGCTGGGCTTATATCTTAGCGGACACCCACTCGCACAGTATCAAGATCGATTAGCCTCCTTACGCAGTAGCACCTTAGACCGCTTAAGCCCCAGTCAAGGCACCCAAAGTATTGCAGGTCTTATTACGGCCATGAGAACCCTGTTAACGCGCAAGGGGGATAAGATGGCTTTTGTCACCCTCGATGATGGCACAGCCAGACAGGATGTGGTGTTATTCTCCGATTGCTATCAAGCACATCGAGACTTACTTGTGAAAGACAATCGAGTTCTTATGCGTGTGGATGTGAGTATCGATAAGTATTCAGGGGGTTATCGGGTGCGTTGTCTTGAAATCAAAAGCTTTGATCAGGCCGTGATGCAGGCTGCCAAAAACCTGACCATTGTTTTAAGGATGGATGCACAGGGCTTGATTCAGCCTTTGCAAACCCTTTTATCCCTGCATAAGCATGAAGAGGGCTGCTCCGTGATGCTTGATTATCAAACTGAAGGTCGTTCAGCGCGCTTGAAATTGGGTGAAACCTGGCGCGTGAATCCCACCCAATCCCTCATGGATGCCTTAAAAGCGATGGAAGGCGTCGAAACCGTCGAGTTGGCGTTTTAAGCATCCTGTTTAAAAGCATCCGCTTCTTTTCTAGAAGCAAAGTTCTTTTTCTCTAGGCAGCGGCCGGTGCGGGGATCATCATAAAGAAAACCATCGAGGTGATCGGTTTCATGCTGCCACACGCGGGCGAGCCAATCACTTAAAACACGTGTGATTGTTTCACCAGCTTCATTCTGATAGGTGGCACGTATGTGGGTATAGCGTTGTACACAGCCCGTCGCCAGGGGTACAGAAAAACAAGCCTCCCAGGATTTATCCTGGGGTAAAGCCGCTTGTTTCATCAGCGCGCAGGAGCCCTCGGTATGGGCATCGAAGAGGGGTTCATAGCGCGGGTTAATGATCACTTCTAAACCATGCACCGTATCGGCCTCGGGACAAAAAAGAAAAATGCGTTTGTTAACGCCCCATTGATTGGCAGCCATACCAGCAGCTGAATCCCAAGGTGCCTTTACCCTTTTTAATTGCGGTTTTTGGATAGAATATTTCATATCCCGGATGATCAGCCTATCTTCTTCGCTTAAAGGAAATAGCACGGTTTCGCAGGGCAGCCTTAAGAGTGGATGATCATAATCGACCAACGTGAGTAATTGAGGTGGCCTTTGGGGGCTTTTTTTATTTCTGCTAAACAGTTCTGACATAGCTTATTTCCGGTGCTTTAAAAGACCTCATGATTCCTTAAGTTGTGGAAAGAATCAATAAGTTGGTTAGATTAAAAATAAAAGCCAGCAGAAAAAATCCTTCCTTAAACCACTAATCCTAGGCAAGTTAAAATCTGCAAAGCCTTTGTAAGGCTGATGCTGGTTCTACCCTGTTCAAAAGCATTTAAGGTAGGTTTACTCACGCCTGCAAGCACTGCCAATTGCTCTTGGGTAAACCTTTGTTGTTTACGCCGTGCCACCGCTTCTTGGACTAAGGCTTGCCAATCAAGGCAAAGGTTCCGTTCCATCGTTTCTCCATCAGATTGATGATCTGCTTTTTAAGGGCTGCTTTTGCAACGGTGCTTTCACTAATCGCCTGCTTTGCACCCTCTAAATGTTTTTCTAAGTGAAGGGCTGCCATGTGGATGCTCGCTTTGGTTAAGCGAAATTCCGTACCCAACTTGATGAGGGTTCGGGCCTTTAAACGATCAATGATCAAATTTTTTGCGCCACCTATCGCAAGTGCTACTGTTTTATAACCATATAATGAAGCTGCCACTTGATCATAAACCGGTGTTAAGCCTAAACCCTGGGGTGTGTGAAACAGCGCAAAATTCTTTAAATGCATATCAGTGTTGCCAATCAAAAATCCAGCCAGAATACGCAAGTAAAGGCGGTAAATTTCTGTGGGTAAACAGCGGTTTTTCCACATAAAATCAGCCATAGCTTGATGGCTCCCTTCATATTTGGCTGTTGAAGTATAACCTAATAGTTGATTAAACTCTTCAAAATGGATCCGCTGATGATCCAACGTGCGATCAAAGCGCTTAATAATAAGTGCAGGTTCTGAAAAACCTTGGATTTCCCCAATGCTTAAATCAACAACGATATCATCGGGTAAGAGGGCTTTAAAAGCCAAGGTGCTCAAATATTCATTGAAGACCAGATCGCTATGTGTTGCGGAGGGAAATTTTGCAATGTGACTGCTCAGTTCGCCTATGCGAGTGGGATATAATTTTCCATCTCGTTCAATAAGCGTTAATTTTGGCTGAACCCCTGATAATGAAGATCGTCCAAGCAGGACGCCCATTTCTTTGGGATCATGTTTGTCCATCAAGGCTGCAGATATGGGTTGTGCTTCCGGGTCTATAACAGACACTGCGCCTGCACAGTCTTGTCCAAAGGCTAATAATAATTCAAAGCGAGAGGCAAGCCTTTTGCCTAGCAATCGGGTTTGGGCATCGAATAACCAGCCTTCTGCTACCAGATTGTCAAAAAAGGGATGTAGCCCATTTTGAGAGACAAAGGCTTCTTTTCTCAAGGGTAGGGTATAGGCAATGGCGGGGTGCAGAGCCTCCAGATAGCTTGGATCATAAGAAAAAGTGCAGGCATTGCCTGGTTCTTCCTTTAAAAAACCAGCGAAGTGCTCTTTGTAGAAAACCTTTCCCCACAATAATGCTGACATAGTTAAAAATCCTTTGCTAAGAGGCCTATTTCTCTATTTTAGTTAAATATAATGAACTGTCAATACCTCATTGGCCATTTTAGTTAAATAAAGTTAACTTTTTATGGGAAGGCTCATTGTAAAGGAGCATTCCAGCAGGGCGATTGCACTATAACTAAGAAGCTCAGATAAATTCAGTGCTATTCCTGCCACAACGGAACCCCAACAAGCTCGCCTTTCATCAAAATGAGGCGCTGCGCGCACTTTTGTGTGGCCGCTTT